>ERZ791887.23-NODE-23-length-162804-cov-12.927662_pt1 | contig 162804 bp, 143 predicted proteins | sample MGYA00510157_ERZ791887 | MGnify/ENA primary metagenome ERZ791887 (study PRJEB30046, sample SAMN00792112) | human gut metagenome | study: EMG produced TPA metagenomics assembly of the A metagenome-wide association study of gut microbiota in type 2... | reverse complement strand
TTAAGTGTAATATTATTCATGTAGGATGAAATCAAGCCGCCCTTGTTTATTTTTTCGTAGACAGAAATATTGACACGACTGTTATTCAGTACTGTCCTCGGAGAGTTTGCCTCTCCGTAAAAATATCCCGAACAGCTGCCGTTCTGACCTGCATCTCCCTTGTCACCTTTGTCGCCCTTGTCTCCCTTTTCGCCGTCGATGCCGTCAGTACCGTCTGTTCCGGCAGCTTTTACGCCCGTATCGGTTTCTCCGATCCACCAGTTGCCGTTCTCTCCGATAAACGGGGTGTTGCCGTCCGCACCATCGGAGCCGTTTTGTCCGTTTGTTCCGTCTTTTCCATCGGCTCCGTCCTTTCCGTTTATACCATCCTTGCCGTCAAGACCTTTCAAAACCGAAAGATCGTACAGGTTCAGCCATATTTCATCGCCGACATAGCGCCACTGCAGGGTGTTTTCGCTTACACGGAACTCCGGTGTCTTTCCGTTTGCTCCGTCTGCACCTTTCTGCCCGGTGGGGCCTGTGATGTCGGCTATCGCCACAAGGTCCTGCCACTCATCGCCCTCGTAACGCCACTGTATGTGGGTTTCAGCTCGCTGCACCTCTATGCTTTTGGCGTTAATGCCGTCAGTGCCGTTGATACCGTCTTTGCCGTCGGCTCCGTCTTTACCGTTGGCACCGTCAATTCCATCCTTGCCGTTTTTTCCATCGGCTCCGTCTTTACCGTCAACGCCGTTAATGCCGTCTTTTCCGTTTGTACCGTTTATTCCGTTCTTACCGTCGGCACCATTAGAGCCGTCCTTACCGTCTGTGCCGTTCTTTCCGTTTTCTCCGGCAGCGCCCCGTAGCTCGGTAAGCGCCACAAGGTCGTGCCAGTCGGCTTCGTCGCTGTATTTCCACTGAATCGCCGTGCCGTTGTTTCGCACCTCCGGCAGTGCGTCGCCTGTTTTTGCCGTCTTGCTCCATCCTATTGCAAGCACGCTGCAAAGCACCAAAAGAGCGGCGCAAAGCGCCAAAACTGTACCTGTGAGTAGTTTTTTTCCTGTTTTCATCTTTTTTCCTCCGTTCGAAATTGTTTATCACGGCGGAGCTTTGCGCCGCTGCCCACGCCGTAAATGAGCGGCGGTCGATAGGCTTATGCTTGGTTTGCTTTGTACTTATCCACAAACAGGGCGACCCCCTGCTTTAAGACCTCCATCTGGGTTTTCAGATAATATTCATCCTCAAACATCGCATAATGAACGCAGGCGCGGACGAATATAAAGATCAGCGGCGTGATGACCGTATAGGGAATGCCGATCTTAGGCTCCAGCCGCTTGGCGTACTCGGTATAGCGTTCGTTCACGCCCTCAAAGAATTTCTTGCCGTGCTCGATATACTTCGGGTGCGTATATATCTGATACATCAGGCGATATTTTTTTCCGTGCTTTTTTGCTGTCCAATACGGGACCTCCTTCACAAAACGGACAACATCCTCGGGGTCGGTGGGTGCCATCTCCATAAAGTCGTCCTCAACCTTTTCCATACAGTATGCCGTTGACTCAATGATCAGTTCATCAAGGTTTTTAAAATACGAATACAAATTTGCTTTCGTGCATCCGCACGCATCGGCCAGTGCTTTAATTCCTGTGCCTGTGAGCCCGTTTTCCGCATAGCACTCGAAGCACTTTTCCATTAGTTCACGTTGCCGCTCATTGTGCTGTTGCTCAGTTGTTTTCATGTTGCTTCGCTCCTTTTATGCGTACCGACCGTTCGTTTATGATTAGTATAACACAAATTTGTAACAAAGTCAAGAATTGTTCAAAAAATGAAGAAAATAAAGTTTCAACATGATCTTATAAAAAAAGTCCTTACAGCAGAAAGAAAGTAGCGGCTTACCTCAACGATCAAAACCATACTAATAAATATGTCCATAAGACTTATGGAAAGATGGGATAGGCTTATTGACTTTCCATGTTCTCATATGATATAATAAATTCATATTAACACAACATTTCTGTTCAGGGGGTATATCAAATGAAAAAGCAAAATGCAGGGCTTATCGCTCTGAGTATCGTTTTTATTCTTATGGGTGGTTTCTCTACTATCTATAATCTCAGCAAGTATGTTTCAAACAGGGTTTTCATGTCAAGTGCTGAGAAAACCACAGGCTATGTGAAGTGGATAGATCATGAGTTGAAAACTTGGGGACATAACAAAAAGGCAAGCAACAAAGCTGAAACATATTACATAACTGTTGCTTTTGATGTTGGCGGCAAGGAGTACACAAGAGAGATCTTCACAGGCACATATTATGTGAGTCAGAACGAAAAAGTGAACGTGTATTACAACACTGATAAAAATGGTGAGCCTGATAAGGTCGTGACCGATATTGATAATGATAAAAGGCCGTATCTTACTTGGCCGCTGATACTTTTGCTTGGCATTGTGCTACTTGTGCTTACTAAGAAAAATATTATCTCAGTGGGGAGAAAAAGATAAAAAAGTAATCATTAAAATAGTAACCAAAAGAAACTTTGTGCAACTAAATAACAGAAAAGCAGAAAGGAGATCTTTATGAAGGTGATCTATAAATGTGCCGCCATTTTGACGGCGGCGATATTGTCAGTGCAGTTTCCTTGTGCAGCTTTTGCGGATGCGGAGCATGGCGGAGATAATGACAGCCCGAAATTTAAGATGGGCAGGATAATTTTTACTGATAATGGTTATGGCTACGAAAAGGAAGGTCTGGAAAAATCGGAGATCGCTGATGAGGATCTGACCGATACGGAAGACGGGGCTTCAGCTTATGCACAGAAGGCAACGGCTTCGCTGCCTGCGAAATATGACCCCAGATCTAAGAATACGCTGACGACTATCAAAAATCAGTTCCAGACAGGCACTTGCTGGGCGTTTGCGGCACTTTCCTGCACAGAGAGCAATCTTATTCAAAAGGGGCTTGAAAATCAAAACGTGCAGTTTTCTGTGCCGAGCCTTGTCCTCTCTACATATGCTAACGGCGGATTTGACGAGTCAATATGGGATTGCGGCGGAACGTGGATGGATTCGTCCCTTGCAATGGCGGCTCATAGAGGACTTTGTTATGATGAATATGAGCCTTTCGTGTCTGACGCAACGGAAGCCACTATCGTATCTGAGGAGAAAAAGGGCGTTTGCGAATATCAGCTTAATTACGCTTCCACTATCACAGGCGGACGAAACGCCATTAAAAACAAGATAAAAGAGCTTGGCGGAGTAATGGTGAGCTATTATGCAGACGACATGTATATGACCTTTGATAACAAAAGTTATTACGATCCGGAAACTACAAAATATAGTGGAATAAATCATGCCGTAAGCGTAGTGGGCTGGGACGATAATTATAGCAAGTCAAATTTCCTTGCAGGCTATCAGCCAAAGAAAAACGGGGCATGGCTTGTGAAAGGCTCTTGGGGTGTATCCAATGGCACAGACGGCTATTACTGGATATCCTATGAAGAGGCAGAAATGACCGATTGGGTGGCATTCGACCTCACTGAAAGCTGTGATAATAATTACCATTATCCTGCTAATAAGGATAATTCTATATTTTATGTTAGCAATGAAAACAAAATGAGCGGTGCTGATGTTTTTACAGCAAAAAAAGACGAGCTTCTTGACAAAGTGGGCTTTATGTATCTTGGCTACACCGGAAAGTCTGACTACACCGTGCAGGTCTACACTTCTGTTTCAGACAGCACTCCTGTGGGGATACTTGAATGTGAGGTCAGCGGAAAGGTGCAGAGCGACGGCTTTTATACTGTGGATATCCCTGATGTTGAGCTTGACGAGGGCGAAAGATATTCTGTCGTGATGACATTCAGCGGTGATGACGGCTCAGGCTATGTGACCGTTTATGGCTATTCAGACGGGGTCATGAAGCCTGGTCAGGCGTATATTTCCAATGACGGCGACAGTTGGACGGACGTTACCGACAAGGACGCTTATACTGGTCAGCCTATAATATTTGCCTATACCGATGATATAGATAAGTCTGATAAAAGCGAGCTTGAAACACTTGTGGCAAAGTATGAAAAGCAGAGCGGTTATGAGCGTGAGGTCAACAACGGCAAGAAAGTTATTGCAGACGAAAACGCTTCAAAGAACGATATTACCAATGCCAAGCTTCTTATAAAGGCAAAGGCGAAAGAGATAAAGGAACAAAGCCTTGTTATAAAGACAGCGACGGATTGGAAAAACTTCGCAAAGCGTGTATCAGGCGGTGAAAGCTTTGCAGGAAAGCGTGTTGTGCTTGAAAAAGACATCGACTTCGGTGGTGCAAAGATATCGGCAGTAGGAACGGCTTCAAAGCCTTTTTGCGGATATTTTGACGGCAACGGACACGTTCTGAAAAACGCTGTTATCCAAAACAATTCTTATGCAGGTCTGTTCGGCTATGCTGAGGACAGAGCGCAGATAAGAGATCTTAGTGCTGAGAAAATAACTGTCAGCGGTAAGTACGCAGGCGGGATCGTTGGTGAATTTGATGCGGTATCTATACAACGCTGTACGTTCAGCGGAACTGTCAAGGGTACAAGTTCCACAGGCGGAATCGTGGGCAAAGCAGGTGGTCTGACCCTGACAGAGTGTGCTTCAGACCTTGCAAAGTCAAGCAGTTCAAATGCTAAAGCTATGGTGGGCAGCATTGATAATGACGCTTTTTATTATGGACAGCAATCTGCCGGTTGCTGGTATAACGGCAACTTTTCTGACAGCAAGGTAAAGAAAACGGCTTTGTCTAACGTTACAAGTTCTGCAGCTTATTCGCTGAATACCATTGGCGGAAAGCAGACAGACAGCGGCAGGTGGACAATGGCAGGCGGCAAAGCAAGGCTAACTCGTCCTGGGGAGCAGGCTTCCCACAAGATAACATTTGAAGCTCCCGACGGCAAGCATTATGCCTGCACTGATAAGGACGGCAAGGTGAAATATCCTGCTGTCAAAGTGCAAAGCGGTTATGCTCTTAAATGGTACAAGAACGGCATTGCTGTCGATGCGAACACAGTTTATACTGCTGACAGCACAGTAAAGGCAAAGCTTGTTGAAGCAAAATTTGTCACTGTCGACTATGTTTTAAATGGCGGCACGAACAGCACAGGCAATCCGGAATATCTCAGCGAGGGCGAAAGCGTGACGCTTTCCGAGCCGACAAAAGAGGGTGCAGACTTTGCAGGCTGGTATGATAACGCTGCACTTTCAGGTGAAAGAATAGAAAGTATCTCGTATTCAGGCGGTGCAAAGACCCTTTATGCCGCATGGAAGCCTTATACATATAACGTTACGTTTGTGGATAAGGACGGCAAGGTGATAAGTCAGCAGACGGTGGAATATGGTAAGTCTGCAAAAGCTCCGAAAGCCCCTGCTATAAAGGGTCTGCGTTTTACAGGTTGGGACAAGGACTATAAAAACGTCACGGAGGATATGACTGTCACAGCGGAGTATTCTGACAGCAAGCTCATTGCAGACTGCGAGATATCAGGCTTCAAGAACAGCTTCACATACACAGGAAAGAATATTGAACAGCCTGACGTAACGCTCACCTATGAGGGCAAAGAGCTTAAAGAGGGCGTGGATTACACTGTTTATTATAAGACAAATCTTAACGCAGGACCTGCAAAAATGACCTTTGTTGGAAAAGGCGAATACAGAGGCTCTGTTGCAAAAAGCTTTACTATCCAGCCAAAGGACGCTTCCAAGTTCAAGCTTTATTATGCTACACCACTGTCGTTCACCGGCAAGGAGATAACACCTGATGTGCTTATAAAGGACGGCAATAAGACCCTAGAGCGTTATATTGATTATATGGTGATGTATTCATCTAATGTGAACGTTGGCACGGGCAAGATAACAGTTGAATTTTACGGAAACTATAAGGGCAAGCAGACCGTTTCCTTTGTTATAAATCCTGCAAAACAGCAGATACAGGTGCTTGAAACAAGATACAAGGGCTTTTTTGTGGATTTTGTGCAGAAAGGATCTGCAACAGGCTATGAGGTCCAGTATGGCACAAGATCTGATTTTTCAAATGCTTCCACATACAGATCCACCACCAACAAGACGGATAAGATGACGGTACTTGGATTAGGGGCTTCAAAGACATATTATGTAAGAGTTCGCTCTTATACTGTCAAGGGCGGAAAGACCTATTACGGCAACTGGTCAGACGCTAAAAGCATTGTGACGGCAAAGACTAATTTTGCAAACGCAAAGGTCAGCGGTATTTCTTCAAAAAGCTTTACCGGCAAGGCGATAACGCAGAAGATCACAGTAAAATACGGCTCAAAGACCCTTAAAAACGGCACAGACTACACTGTGAAATATTCTGCAAACACAAAGGTCGGCACAGCAAAGGTTACTATCACAGGTAAGGGCATTTACGGTGGAGTTATCACCAAAAGCTTTGCTATCTATCCTGCAAAACAGGTGATACAGAAGCTTTACGGCACATATGCAGGCTTCTTTATAGATTATGCACAGAAAGGTTCTGCCACGGGATATGAAATATCATATTCACAGCGTTCCGACTTTAAGGGAGCAAAAAGCGTAAAGGTAACAAACAACCGCACTGATAAAAAGACAGTTTCCGGGCTTGCAAGATATCAAAAATATTACGTCCGTGTAAGAAGCTACACTGTCAAAGGCGGAAAGACTTATAACGGAGCGTGGTCCGATAAAAAATGGGTCTATACTCAATGATCTGACAGACGATAAAAATGCCCCTGATCATTTTCTGGTCAGGGGTATTTTTGTGCGCCTAGAAAAGTTCTGCTTTGTACCTGATAGAATCCTCCTCCGTTATCTCACGGATAACTCTGCATGGATTTCCTGCCGCAAGAGAATTTGGCGGTATGTCACGGGTGACAACGCTTCCTGCACCGATAACACAGCCCTCGCCTATGGTAACTCCGCCTGTGATGACAACATTGCTCGCTATCCAGCAGTTGGAGTGTATGGTGATAGGCTTGCCGTATTCATCATCATAAACAGTGCCGTCAGACTTTTTCTTCATGTTACGCTCCTGCCATCTGAATGGGTGAACAGGTGTGGCAATGGTGCAGTTGGGACCGAAAAACACGTTGTCGCCAATTGTCACAGGGCAGGTGTCAAGCACTGTCAGATTGAAGTTTGCATAGCAGCCTGAGCCGAACTTTGTGAAAACGCCATAGTCAAAATACACAGGACCTTGGAGAAAAAATCCCTCGCCATGGTCGGGCAGAAGCTCGTCAAGGATAGCTTTTCTTCTCTCATCATCTTCATACAAACTGCTGTACTGCTGTGAAAGCTTGTGAGCCTTTGTCCTCAATTCTGCAAGCTCCTTGTCGGAGGAGTCATATATCTTGCCCGCAAGCATTTTTTCTTTTTCAGTCATTATAAAACGCCCTTTCTGCGTGTAGTTTCATTTGATTTTGTTGAGAGTATAGCACAAGTTTCGGGCTGTGTCAATAGTTTTTGGGGGTCGAGTGATAGAATAAAAAATGGTATACAAAAGTGGAGAATGCTTATGGGCAAGGCACTCTCCACTTTATTATACTATATGAAAAGCTTGGCAGGGTAGAAAAAGTTATAGGTAAAATCCCTGCATATAATTTGTGTACATAAATGCGTCCTCGTCATCAGCGGTATTGTCACCAGCAGGCTTTTTTCTGCCACTAACGCAAGAAGCCAAAAGTATCAGACCGCCTAGAACAATCGCAACGCTCACTCCAAGGACTACCAAAACCGCACAGAAAATTTTTACTATCATAAACACTGCTCCAATCATATTTCTCATACTTCGCCATAATTACTATTATGATTATATGCTGGTTTTGCCTGATAATCAATAAAAGCCGTGTAAAATGCAGATAAAAACCAAGTCAGCTTTTGTCTGGCTCAAAAATCTTGTGGTAAAAATATTTTTCAAAACGTTTCATAATTTAACAATTTTAAATGAAGAAAATTATAGCTTTGAGCTTAGTATAAAAATGCACAAACTGAGCTTTTTGTAAATGGTTAGCATTGTATATTACACTGAAAATGTACGATTCTTGAAAAAATATACATAAATATGGGGCGAATACTTGACTAGATTAAAATTTTGTGATAAAATTATTAACGTGAATGAGTGTATAGTTTATATTACATTTATTGCTGATGCATTTTAGTTGTGAAAGAACTCGAAGTATAAGGAAGTTTAAGAAAATGAACAGAAAGATAGCAGTAGCAGGAACAGGTTATGTTGGATTGTCGCTTGCAGTATTGCTTGCACAGCACAATCATGTAACGGCTGTTGACATTATCCCTGAAAAGGTTGAGCTTATCAATAATAAAAAGTCTCCTATTCAGGACGATTATATTGAAAAGTATCTTGCTGAAAAAGAGCTTGATCTGACGGCAACGCTTGACGGCGAAACGGCGTACAAGGATGCAGAATTCGTAATAATTGCAGCTCCGACTAACTATGACAGCAAGAAGAATTTCTTTGATACTTCAGCTGTAGAAGCAGTTATAGAGCTTGTTATGAAAGTCAATCCTGAGGCTATCATGGTCATAAAAAGTACTATCCCAGTTGGCTACACAAAGTCAGTAAGGGAAAAGTATAGCACTGATAAGATAATTTTCAGCCCTGAGTTTCTCCGTGAGTCAAAGGCTTTGTATGATAATCTGTATCCAAGCAGAATTATCGTAAGCTGTGATGATGATACAAGAGAAAAAGCAGAGCTTTTTGCAAAGCTTTTGCAGGAGGGTGCGATAAAGGAAGATATCGACACGCTCTTTATGGGATTTACCGAGGCTGAGGCTGTTAAGCTGTTTGCAAATACTTATCTTGCGTTGAGAGTTTCGTATTTTAATGAGCTTGATACTTATGCAGAGGTAAAGGGACTTAATACACAGGATATTATAAATGGTGTTTGCCTTGATCCTAGAATAGGTAGCCATTACAATAATCCAAGCTTTGGTTACGGTGGATATTGTCTGCCAAAGGATACAAAGCAGCTGCTTGCAAACTATGAAGATGTTCCACAGAACATGATGTCTGCTATTGTTGAGAGCAATAGGACTAGAAAAGATTTCATTGCGGATAAGGTGCTTGAGCTTGCAGGCTATTATACCGGAAGCAGTAATTGGGATAAGGATAGAGAAAAGGACGTTATTATAGGCGTTTATAGGCTTACAATGAAGTCCAACTCAGATAATTTCCGTCAGAGTAGTATTCAGGGCGTTATGAAGCGTATCAAGGCAAAGGGTGCTACGGTTATAATTTATGAGCCGACCCTTGAGGACGGAGATACGTTCTTTGGCAGCAAAGTGGTAAACGATCTGGAGAAGTTCAAGTCAATGAGCCAGTCTATTGTTGCTAACAGATATGACAGCTGTCTTGATGATGTTAAGGATAAGGTCTATACTAGGGATCTGTATGGAAGAGATTAATTAGCTAGGAGCTTGATTTATGTACAATAACAAAGATGATCAGGAACCCTTTAAACAAAAAGTATGGCTTGCGTCACCTACAATGCATGGTGAGGAGCTGGAATATGTTACTGAGGCTTATAATACCAACTGGATGTCTACAGTCGGTAAGAATATAAATGAGGTCGAGAAGATAGCGGCGGAGAAGTCTGAAGTCAAGTATGCCGTTGGTCTTTCATGTTGCACGGCTGCGCTTCACTTGTGCTGTAAGCTTGCTGGTGAGAGGCTTTATGGCAAGCCTGCTATATCTCATGGCGCTCTTGAGGGCAGAAGAGTTTTTTGCAGCGACATGACCTTTGACGCTACTCTCAACCCAGTTGTTTACGAGGGCGGTATCCCTGTTTTTATCGACACTGACAGAGATACTTGGAACATGGATCCTGTGGCGCTTGAAAAGGCTTTTGAGATGTATCCTGAAGTCAAGCTGGTAGTAAGCGCTGAGTTATACGGTTTTCCTGGAAGAATGGACGAGATAAAGAAGATATGCGAGAAGCATGGTGCGCTTTTGATTGAGGACGCTGCTGAGGCTATGGGTGCTACCATTGACGGCAGACAGTGTGGAAGCTTTGGTGATTACAGTGCTGTAAGCTACAATGGCAATAAGATAATAACAGGTTCTAGCGGCGGATGTTTGCTGACGAACAGCCTTGAGGATGCAAACAAGGCTCGTAAGTGGTCAACGCAGGCTCGTGAGAATGCGCCATGGTATCAGCATGAAGAGGTCGGGTACAACTATCGTATGTCGAATGTTATTGCAGGAGTCGTTCGTGGTCAGTATCCGCATCTTGAGGAGCATATTGCGCAGAAAAAAGCAATATACGAGAGATACAAAGAGGGTCTTAAAGGACTTCCTGTTAAAATGAATCCTATCGTTGAGGGAACAGAGCCAAATTATTGGCTGTCTGCACTTATCATAGATAAGGACGCAATGTGCAAGCAGGTCAGAAATGACAGCGGGGCTTTGTACATCAAAGAAGCCGGCAAGACTTGTCCTACTGAAATTTTGGAAGCGATAGCAAGCATAAATGCAGAGGGAAGACCAATATGGAAGCCAATGCATATGCAGCCTATGTACAGAATGCACGAGTGCGTTGGACGCAACGGCAGTATCAGATGCCGCACAAATGCTTATATTTCAGGCGGTGCAGAAGATGTAGGCGCTGATATCTTTGACAGAGGCGCTTGCCTGCCTAGTGAAAATAAGATGACTGAGGAACAGCAGGAGAGAATTATTCGAGTTATCAGGAGTTGTTTTGAGTAAGGAGAGGCAGTTTGAAAAAGAGTAAGAAATTTGCTTTGCTTACGGGTGCTATTGTAGGTGCTACTGCAATTGCGGCTCATGTTATGAAGAAAAAAGCTGAGAAAACTACATATGAAGCAGATTTGATAGAGCCTATTGAAAAAAGAAAAATGGGCTTCTATGAGAAGTATGGCAAGAGAATACTCGATATAGCCTGCGCTACGGCTGCTATAGTTGTTTTTTCTCCGCTATATTTGGGCGTTGCAGCTCTTGTTAAACTGAAATTGGGAAGTCCGGTTCTATTTACTCAGGATCGTCCTGGTCTGATTGGCAAAGACGGCAAGGAAACGGTATTTAAAATGTACAAGTTTCGTACTATGACTGATGAACGTGATGAAAATGGCGAGCTTCTTCCAGATGATGTGAGACTTACGAAGTTTGGTAAGTGGCTGAGAAATACAAGTCTTGACGAACTTCCGGAGGCATTTAATATTCTAAATGGTACAATGTCTGTAATTGGTCCACGTCCACAATTAGTCAGAGATATGACCTTTATGACGAAAGAGCAAAGGGCTAGACATACTGCAAAACCAGGTTTGTCTGGATTGGCTCAGGTAAATGGACGTAACGACATTTCATGGGAAGAAAAGCTTGAATGGGATAGAAAATACATTCAGAATGTAAGCTTTGCAGGTGATGTCAAGATCATATTTGATACTGTGAAGAAAGCGTTTATAAAGCAAGAGGGTATAACTCAGGAAGATATGGCGACTGCTGAGGATTTTGGGGATTGGTTGCTGAGGACTGAGAAGGTAGCTGAGGTGGAGTATGAAGCGAAGCAGAAGCAGGCGAAAAGTATTTTGAATGGAAGTGAAACGTTGGAAAGTGAAAATAAAAAAAAAGTTCTCGTTGTTGCTAGCGTCGTATCATTTATTGAGTGGTTCAATAAAGAAAATTTGGAATATTTAAAGAATAACTTGAATTGTGAAGTGCATGTTGCATGTAATTTTGATTATATGGACGATACAGATGAAACAAGGACTAGAGAGTATATTGCAAAGTTAAAAAAAGAAGGGTTTATTCTTCATAATATTCATTTTGCCAGAAATCCATGGGGAAAAGATAATATCTCTGCTTATAAACAACTGAAAACTATTATCAATAAGAACCGTTTTATGTTAATTCATTGTCATACGCCAACTGTATCAATTATGACAAGATTGGCTGCACGTGATGCTCGAAAGAATGGGTCAGTTGTCATGTATACATGCCATGGTTTTCATTTTCATAATGCTTCTTCTAAAAAAAATTGGATGATTTATTATCCTGTAGAAAAGTTTTGCTCTAGATTTTGTGACTATATTATAACAATTAATAAAGAGGATTATAACCGTGCAAAAACATTCCATGCACCGAATGTTCGTTATATACCAGGTGTGGGAGTAGATATAAATAAAATTAAGAATACCTCAGTAGAAAAAGATATTTATAAGGAATCTATAGGGGTGCCTAGCAAAGCAGTGATGATTTTGTCTGTAGGGGAAATGATCGAGAGAAAAAATCATGAAGTTATTATTCGAGCATTGGGCAAGATTAAGAATCCTAATATATACTATGTTATTTGTGGGAAAGGACCTTTGAAAGATCATTTGAAAAAGATTGCATGTGAAGTTGGTGTAGAGGATAAAGTTATCTTTCTTGGATTTCGACAAGATATTCCAGAACTATGCAATACTGCGGACATAAGTGCATTTCCATCTAAAATTGAAGGATTAGGCTTAGCTGGCATTGAGGCAATGGCAGCGGGTGTACCACTTGTGTCATCAAATGTTCATGGAATATTAGATTATGTAAAAAATGGAGTTACCGGATATGCTTGTGAGCCAAATGATGTTGATGGGTTTGCAAAGGCAATCACCATCTTGGCAGAGGACAATAATCTGAGGAAAAAGATGAAAAACGCATGTCTTGATGCAATTGCTCCATTTGAGATAGAAAATGCTTTGAATGTCATGTGGAACATTTATAAAGAGATTCTTGGTTAAAAAGGAGTAGGCAGATGGTAATTAATTAGAAAAATCCAATTGTAAAAAAAGTAATAGGTTCTGTTCAACATTATAACGAGAGATCATATTGGAAAATGAGAGATAGTGTTATAAATCATTGTGGGGGGGTACTGGACTACTTTTACCTTTGGCGTATAAAGAGAACCGATGCATTTAATAATGCTAGTTTAGGAACTAATATAGGGTTTGGTGCAGTGTTTGATGGAATTCCACATTTTCCACATGGACTATATGGTATTATCGTGACGCCTTATGCAAAGATTGGAAAAGAAGTTCGCATTTTTCATCAGGTCACTATAGGTGACGATGGTAGAGGAAAAGAGAATGCTCCAATAATACATGACAATGTATTTATTTATCCAGGTGCAAAAGTTGTAGGAAAATGTGAAATTGGAGAGGGAGCAATTATTGGTGCAAATGCTGTAGTGTCTTTTGACGTTCCGCCATATGCCATTGTTACAGCTCCCAAGCCAACGGTACATATAAAGGAGAAGGCAGATAATGAAGTACACATTTAAGGATATAACATCTTCGCTGACAAAAAAGAAAAACAGCAGAAGCTCGTTGTGGGTTCAATTATGGGTTAGAAAAGCCTCTTTTCCTGTAACATATTTGTTTATCAATGCAGGGTGGACAGCAAACATGGTTTCCGTGTTGTCATGGGTTGTTATTTTCTTTGCTGCCGTGCTACTTTGCTTCAATAATTTTGGGTGCATGTTTGCTGGCGTTATTTTGACAAATTTATGGTTGGTACTGGACTGTGTGGATGGAAATATTGCCCGTGTGAAAAAGGTGAAAACGTTTATGGGCGATTTTTATGATGCAGTTGCAGGATACGGGCCGTTTTCATTTACTACGATTGCTCTTGGTGTTGCGGCATATCATACATCGTTTTTGGTGTCTGAAGAATATCGTGTTTGGCTGATTTTGATCGGAGCAGTAGGGGCGGTAGCCAATGTATATATGCGATTGGTTCACCAGAAATACCTTAACTGCTATTTTGCGGCTAAAAAAATACTCGGTGAGCTTGATGAAATTACCCTGAAAGATACGGAAGATAAAAAGAGTTTTGCTTACATAAGAGAGCAGATTGATAAGAACTTTGGAGTAGCTGGATTATTTATGCCTTGGTTGTTTGTAGCATTGTTTACTAATACTTTTGATATTATGCTTCTATGTTATACGGCATATTATGTTTTATCTTTTGTTGCAATTTGTGTGTTGTATTGTAAAAATGCTTCAAATTTCGAGATTGAAGCTCAAGCAAAAATGAAAGCTACTGGCAAGGAGAATAAATAAATGGTAATCGGATATACAACAGGAGTTTATGATATGTTTCACATGGGACATTTGAATATTTTAAAGCGGGCCAAAGAACAATGTGATTACTTGATCGTTGGAGTGAGTACAGATGAATTGGTTCAGCATGATAAAAATAAAACACCAATTATCCCATTTGAAGAACGTTGTGCAATCGTAGAGGCTATTCGATATGTAGATAAAGTTGTACCTCAAACTGATAAAAATAAATTTGCAGCATGGGAAAAATATCATTTTAATAAGATGTTTGTCGGTAGCGATTGGAAAGGATCGCCACAGTGGAACCGATATGAGAAACAGTTTGCACCAGTGGGTGTAGAGATAATATATTTGGATCACACCGATGGTATCAGTTCTACAATATTGAGAGATAAACTTAATATGATTTATGGGTAGTAAGTCTAGGAATACCCAGGAAGTGAGGTTGAAATGAGATTATTATACATTGGAAAATATCAATTTAAAAAAACAAATACTGGATATGCTGCGTTGCCAGCTTATGGAGATGCTTTTTGGGCAAAGTATTTAGACGTATTTGAAGGAGTAGATGTTCTTGGTGAAGAAATAAAAGGATATCTGAATAATGGAACAGTAACTGATATAACAGATCCAAGAGTTACTGTTCGCTTGGTAGCTCCAAATACTAATCCGAAAGACTTTAAAAATGATGGAATAGTTAAAAGAGAGCTTAATGCAGCGATAAGCAAAGCAGAAGCTGTATTAATAAAGCCTTCATGTAGAAAAGGAATGATGGCAATAGAAATATGTAAAAAACTGAATAAGCCATATATGGTTGAATTAACCGGAGACTTGAAATTAACATTAAGTCTGCATAGGAGCTTCTTGAAACGAATGTATGGACCGATTATTCACAAACAGGTGCTTAGAGCAATTAAAGACTGTAAGTTTGGATTATATGTGACAGAAGAATATTTACAAAAAATTTATCCGATTGCTGGAGAGCAATGTGGTTGCACTGATACATTTATTCCAGATCCAGATGAAAAGGCACTAGAGCAGAGAATTGAAAAGATTAATGGTACTCATGATAAATTTATTATTGGATTGGTAGCTTCTTATCATGATAATAGAAAGGGCATTGATACTATAATTGAAGCTTTAAATAAAATGAAGACAACCAATGTGGAACTCCATATACTAGGATTGGGAACAGAGGAGGATCGCAAAAAATGGTTTAAGTATGCGGAAGAGCAAGGGGTTAAAGATAAAGTGATTTTTGATCAATCATTAGCAGGCGTCGAGAAAGTTCTTGAATGGAATGATGGAATTGATATAGCTATATTACCAAGTAGAAGCGAAGGACTTCCGAGATGTATTGTTGAATCGATGTCAAGAGCTTGTCCGTGTATACTTTCAGATGCTGCAGGTATGCCAGAGTTAATAGAGCATAAATGGTTGCATAAGCCTGGAGATGCAGAAAAATTAGCTAAACTAATTGATTCAATGTGCAATTCGAATAAAAATATGGAAGATGCTGCGAAAAAGAACTTTGATAGATCAAAAGACTTTGCTCAGAAAGTTTTGACATCTCGGAGAAATGCTTTTCTTAACCGATTTAAGGAGTATGCATCTTCATTGTAGAGATAAAAGAAAAGACGAGGTAGGAAAATGAATATTGTGTTTACAATTTCTCAGCTTAGTGGTGGTGGAGCTGAACGAGTAGTGAGCCTTTTGAGTGGATGCTTTGTAGAAAAAGGAAATACAGTAACTATTATTACATTTTTAGATAAGGAAAGGGTATATCCTTTAAATGAAAAAGTAAGGCTGGAAGAATTAAAATGTTCGTCAGAAAGATTTATTGGAACTATTTCACAGATAAGAGCTTTGCGAAAAAAAATTAAAAATATTAGGCCGGATGTAATTATTTCATTTCTTCCAGTTGTTAATATGATTACTCTAGTCGCAGATTTAGGGTTGAATAGTAAAGTGATTGTTTCGGAAAGAAATGATCCATATCAGAATCCAAGAAAATCATCAATTCGGAAAATGAGAGATAAATTTTATAGATTGGCGGATGGTTATGTATTTCAAACAACGGATGCAAAAACATATTTTGAAAAAAAAGGAATAAAAGGTGGCGTTGTTATTGCAAATCCTCTTAATTCTCATCTTCCGAAACCTTACCGAGGAACAAGAAGAAAAGCTTTTGTAAGTGCTGTAAGGCTAGAACCACAAAAAAATTTGAATATGTTAATCGATGCTTTTGGCAAAATATGTAATGAATACCCGGAATATACTCTGGAAATATATGGAGAAGGCAGTTTGAGAGAGGAATTAGATAATAAAATTAAAAGCATGTCATTGAGTGATAAAATTTACTTAAAGGGGTTTTCTAATAATTTATATAATGACATTCTCGATGCATATGCCTTTGTAATGTCGTCTAACTATGAAGGAATGTCAAACTCATTGTTGGAAGCATTAGGAATGGGCATTCCAGTTATTTCTACGGATCATCCTATTGGAGGAGCTAGAATGTTTATCCAAGACGGAAAAAACGGATTACTAACAAAAGTTGGTGATTCCGAAAGTATGTATCAAGCTATTAAAAAACTTATTGAAACCCCTGAGCTTATAAAAAAGTTTACGGTTAATATAGATGATTTTAGAAAAGAATTGTCATTAACAAATATTGCTGATCAATGGATTGATTATACCCGAAAAATCGTAGCTGGTGAGGCTAAATAATATATGTCGAGGAAATTGAAATGAAAATCAAGAGTAGTGAGTTATACCTGACAATTGCCTTGTTTGCTATATGTTGTTTAATGGATACTGGGTTAACTATTTATCGAATAATAGGATTAGCTCTTTTAGGCATTGCTGTTTTACATGTACTATTTCAAAAACAAATTGTGGTTACGGCTCCGATAGTTAATTTTTGGAGTTGGTTTATAATCTTGTGGGTGTTTATTACCGTACACACATTTTTATTTACAGATTGGAGTTGGGGATGGAGGGGAATTATTATCTATCTCTTACCAGCTGTGGCTGTAGTGGTATATTTTAGTACGGGATTTACTAAAATGGAAATTAAAGAAGATTTCTATAATGCTACAATTTATGCAGCAATTTTGTCAATTTTATATGTTACAGTTAAAGAGTTGCCAGCTATCATGGCAGGAGGAAGTCGAATTGGAGATAGTGCATCAGGAAATGTTAACGCACTAGCAATAAATCTTTGTTCATTTTTTGCAGTATTATTGTTTGAAGCCATATATTTAGAAAGAAAAAGACTGTTTCCACTGTTAGTAATATTATCATTATTTATATTGCTGACGGGATCAAAAAAAGGTGTTGTAGGAATTTTCATTATTATTGTCATTTTATTTGCAGGTAAGTATAGATTAAAAGTATGGAAATATATATTACCGATTATTATACTTCTATTGGTATATGAATTGATTATGAACAATTCATATTTTTACGCTATAATTGGTAGACGTGTGGATGCATTTTTTTCTGCTTTGGAAACAAAGCAGTCAAACAATTCTACAGGTGAGCGCCTTAGTATGTATCAGCTTGGATGGAATTATTTTAGGTCTTCGCCGTGGCTTGGAAATGGATATGGTTATTTTGCAAAATATAGTTTATTCTCTACATATAGTCACAGTAATTACATAGAATTGCTTGTTTCGTTTGGATTGTTGGGATTCTTGTTATATTATTCACAATATATTCGTATTATTATTAAAGTAATAAAAAATATTAAAAAAAACATGATTACTATACTGTGCATAACTATTATAGCATTACAGTTATTCTTCGATACCGCTTCCATTGGATACTACAATGATGCAAGGTTCTATATATTTATATTTTTCATGTTGATATTTTTAGAAGATGAATACATGTATTAGATCGTGGAAAATAAATATTGATAGTTAAGAGGATAAAGATACTAATGAAAATTAAGAAAATTATTAAATTTATTTTTAATAGGAATTATAGATTTATTATTTTGTCAAATCAAGGATATTATAAAAAGATGCCTGATGACGTATTTTTAAAGAGAAAATATAAAGCAATAATGGATATGGAGCTTAATCTCGAAAATCCAGTGACTTTCAATGAAAAACTTCAATGGCTTAAATTGTATAATCGAAAACCTGAGTATACTATGATGGTTGATAAATATAAGGTTAGGGAATATATTGCGAATAAAATTGGAGAAGAATATTTAATACCACTAATTGGGGCTTGGGATGATCCTGATGAAATAGACTTTGATGAACTTCCAAATCAGTTTGTACTTAAATGCAATCATAATTCAGGTTTAGGAATGTGTATATGTAAAGATAAGTCTAAACTTGATATTGGAAAGGTTAAATCAGAATTAAAAAAAGGATTAGCAGAAGATTTTTATGCTGTAAATCGAGAATGGCCTTATAAGGATGTTCCAAGAAAAATTATTTGTGAAAAGTATATGGTTGATGAATCTGGTGACGACTTAAAGGACTATAAATTACTTTGTTTTAATGGCGAACCAAAGACAACTTCGGTTTGTAGTAATCGCGTCACAATAAGTGGCTTATGTGAAGATTTTTACAACGGGAAATGGAAACGTGTGGAAGTCAAAAGACCGGGAAATCCAAATAGTAATAGATCTATGGATAAACCAGTTAATTTTGATTTAATGCAGACATTGGCAAGAAAGCTAGTCAAGGATTGTCCTTTTGTACGTACCGATTTTTATGAGATTAACGGTAAAGTATATTTTGGAGAATTAACATTTTTCCTAGCTTCGGAACTTTCTGAATTTGAACCAAGCAAATGGAATCATATATTTGGAGATTGGGTAGAGTTGCCGGAGGGGGGAAACTTTACAATAGATGAAAAATTCGTCTATTTATTCAGAAAAAAAGCAAACAATAAGATGCGTGAACTGAGAGATTACAAATTTTATTGCTTTAATGGAAAAGTAAAATTATTAATGATTGCATCGGGGCGTTTTTCTGCAGAACAAACCTGTTTTGACTATTTCGATAGGGATTTCAACCCCGTGCCACTTGAATGGGGAAATCCAAATTCGGATACCTTACCAAAAAGACCAGAATGTTTTAATGAAATGGTGGATTTGGCAGAAAAATTATCTAGTGGTATGCCACATGTTAGAGTTGATTTATATGAATGCATGAGAAAGGTATATTTCGGAGAACTTACATTTTTTGATGGTTCTGGCTTTGGAAGCTTTGAGGATATAAAATGGGATTATAAGTTAGGAAGTTGGATTGAGTTACCATCTAAAAATAATTAGTTATATAATGTAGACAATAGCAAAACACTAAGTCACAAAACGGAATCAAGCACACAATAGAACTAAAAAACTCAAAACAGGAAAAAGGGTACAGCAAATCAGACCTCAGCAAAAAAATGCTGAAATCGTCAGAAAAATATTCAATTGAAAAGTTATGCAATGCGCTTTACGGATTTAAGACAGCGGTAGGAACTGTTTGATTTAGTGACGATCGCTGCCAAAGCAACTGCCAACAAAGCGATATGTGCAACCGAATTAAGGTTTTGTGCAGCATTGAAACTGTGGACCCATAAACGTTCCTGTCCTGTTTGCTTGAAACGTGAATTGTAACGTTCAGCTTCGGTTCTTAGTGCATAAAGCTTTTTAAAAGAAATACACTCACGGTCGATGGAAAGCCTGTAATCATCGGAAATGGTGACATATTTGGTACGGCCACGATGCTTTTTGCCATTGTTCCAGTTTTTGTGATCACATGGACAGGAAGCACACTTGGAATTTTTCAGCGGGCAGCAGTATTTCTGACGGGTCCTTCCGTTATCGGATAATTTTTCGTCTTTGTGCATAGCAAGACCTGCTTCGCAAATCGGGTGTCCGCTTGCAAGTTTCTTTGGATCATTGGTGTTGCGCTTGTTAAGAGGAATAACACATTCATCGTGATAAAGCACTTTTACAGTATTGTAAATAGCTTTGACATCATAGCCTTTGTCGGCTAAGAACGTACATTCATCAACAGAAAGAAAACTATTGGTTTGGCTTAGGATATCAAGAGCAGCAGTGCTGTCAGAAACATTGGCGGAAGTTGTCAGCTCATAGATCGGCAAGCCTGTAATGCAGTCAACCAGAATGTGATTCTTGTAGCCCCAATAGTATTCAAAATTACGCTCATTATGCTGATTTGAAGCCGTATGAACGCCTAAACCGCAGTCCTTATCAGATCTAGGCTGATTGTCTTTTGAAAACTTGTTTTTTGCAAATGACTTTGGATTGTTCTGACGGGTATTTGCACTTACGGGAGTAGAGTCAAGAGCGATAAAAGAAGTATCAATGATACCCATTTTGGAAAGCTTCAGGACCTGTGACTTCATTAGTTTTTTAAGCAAATCATTATTAAGCTCAAGGATAAATCTGTCAACAGTCCGATGTGACGGAAGCGGCTTCATAATGTTGAAACCGCAGTAATGAGCGATGATAAGATTATTGTTAAGATAATCGATCAGATCGGTAATGCAGGAAAAACATTCACATTTCATAACGATAAAAGCACAGAGCAAAGCTCTTTTCGAAAACCCGTTTCTTCCTGTTTTTGCAGTATATTCGGGAAACTCTGACAAGTCAAGGTTAAGAAAAAGCTTGTCATAGAACTGAGCCTTTGGTGCAGAAGTGAAAAATGTGATGTCCTGTAAAATTTCTTGGCGATAGATAACAGCCAACCCCTTTCGTGTGGTTTTGTTCTAATTTAATTATACCAAAGTTGGTTGGCTGTTTCTATATTTTTTAGTGATTAATTTGTTTCTTATGTCTTGCAAAACCGCTTATTTACTGTGTTTGCATGGTTTTGCTCAAGGCTAAGATAATGAAGAAAGTAGGTGAATGAAATGTCTGAAATTATAGTAGGAGCAGATATTGTCCCAACACCATCCAACCAGGCTATATTTGAAAGCGGAAATATGGATATTGTTGTAGATGAAAAAATACAAAATATTTTATCAAATGTGGACTATAGAATATTCAATTTAGAGGTGCCTTTAACGGATAGTGAAACACCTATTAAAAAATGTGGTCCAAATCTTAGAGCATCAACCAAAGCTGTAAGAGGCCTAAATTGCTTAAAAGTGGATTTTGTGACATTAGCAAATAACCATATTATGGATCAGGATGTGCAGGGGTTAGATTCAACAATTAAGGTATTAAATAGTGCTAATATTGCATATGCAGGTGCAGGTGATAGATTGGCAACAGCTGAAGTTCCTCATGTCTTTGAAATAGATGGTGTTTGTGTCGGCGTTTACTGTTGTGCAGAACATGAATTTTCAATTGCACAGAATAATCATGCTGGTGCTAATCCATTTGATCCTTTAGAATCCTTAGATCATATTGCACAATTAAAATCGAAATGTGATTATGTGATTTGTTTATATCATGGTGGTAAAGAACATTACAGATATCCCTCGCCAGAACTGCAAAAAAAATGTCGTAAGATTGTTGAAAAGGGTGCAGACTTGGTGGTATGTCAACATTCACACTGCATTGGTTGTATGGAAGAGTATGATAAAGGGACAATTATTTATGGGCAAGGAAATTTTTTGTTTGATGACTCAGAAAGTATATTTTGGAGAACATCATTACTGTTAAAAATTGATTTAAAAAATCGAAATTTAGAGTACATTCCTGTTTGCAAAAATGAAAATGCAGTTAGAATGGCGGATTTAAGTGAAAAGAAAAATATTCTGAATGAATTTCTTTTTCGATCTCAAGAAATTTTAAAGAACGGAGAGTTGGAAAAAAGATATGAAGAATTTGCAGCGTCAATGCTTTCCGATTATATTCTAAAAGGAGATACAGTGGCAAGTTCGATAATTTTTCGGATAATAAATAAGATTTCAAAAAATCGATTGAGGGAATATATGACAAAAAAGAGAGTCCAGAAATATAAATATGCTTTAATTAATCAATATGACTGCGAGGCACATAGAGAATTGATATTAAAAGGTCTGGAGATTTCAGAGAATGAATAGGAGAAAAAAATTATACTTAAATACAGGAACTGCGTTGTTAAACCAATTAGTCATTTTGGTGTGTGGATTCATTCTTCCAAGGTATATTTTGTCTTATTTTGGATCGGATGTTAATGGCTTAGTTACCTCAATTACAAGATTTTTAAGTGTGATTTCATTTTTAGAATTGGGAGTTGGTCCAGTAATTCAATCTAATTTGTACAAGCCTCTTGCTGAAAAAGATTCTGATGCTATTAGTAAGATAGTGGTTTCTTCTGAAAAGTTTTATCGGAGAATAGCATATATTTTTTTGATATATATAGCTGTTCTTATATTTATATTTCCACGCTTTAATTCAGAATATGATTTTGTATTTACGGTCTCATTATTGGTGATTATTTCAATAAGCACATTCGCACAGTATTATTTTGGAATTACATATCAGGTTTTTTTGAATGCTGACCAAAAAGTGTATGTACAATCAAGCTTGCAGATTATTACAGTAATTCTTAACACGATTATTAGTATTATCTTAATGAAACTTGGATTTGGAATTCATGTTGTTAAATTAGCTTCTACTATTGTTTATTTTATTAGACCACTAGCACAATATGTGTATGTACGCCGTAATTATAAAATTAATCATAAAATTAAATATTCAGAAGAGCCAATAAAACAAAAATGGAACGGATTTGCACAACACTTAGCTGCAGTTGTTTGCGGTGAAATAGATGTTGTTTTATTGACATTATTTGCATCTTATCAGAGCATATCCATCTATTCTGTATACTTACTTGTTGTTAGCGGAATTACTAACTTAATCATGACATCAGTTTCAGGTTTGGAAGCATTTTGGGGAAATATGATAGCCAAAAAAGAGTATTCACTTCTTCAAAAAACTTTCGAGAGCATGGAATGTTTGATACACACTGGTGTAACCTTTTTGTTTGTATCAACAGCAATTTTGATTACACCGTTTGTGAGTATATATACTATGGGAGTCAAAGATACAGCAGCTTATTATGTACCAGTATTTGGAATGATGCTTGCGTTTGGTTATGCTACTCAATGTCTAAGAGTGCCGTATTTTAGAATAATAAAAGCAGCTGGGCATTACAAAGAAACACAAAATGGCGCTTTCATCTCAATGATTCTTAATATTGTTATTTCCGTAATATTAGTGTTTAAATTTCAGTTAGTTGGTGTTGCTCTTGGAACGATTGTAGCAATGCTATATCACACAGTTTATTTTGCTTGGTATCTGAGAAATAGTATTCTGCATAGAAAGTTTTATCATTTTATAAAACATATGGTTGTTGATGTCGTTGCGGGGATTATTTCCTTTATAGTAACAAACTTTATTTCAATGGGAACGATGAGCTATATGGGATGGATAATTTATGCAGTAAAAATAGCAGCAATTGTTGGGATTATTACAGGCATAATAAATATTACTTTGTACAGGAACGAATTTGCATATTTGGTTAAAAAAGTATTAAATAAAGCGTAACAGAAATGACAACAAAAGAACAGAAACTTAAGAATTGCACTCCAGTTAAGACAATCCTCATGCTGATCATAGTATTATACCACAGCATTGTAATTTTTGCGGGGACTTGGGGACCCTATCAAGTAGCAGATAAAGCACCAATATTGGGCTACATGGCTGAATGGATGAACTCATGGCACATTTATGCCTTACACTAATATCCGGTTACATTTTCTACTATATAAAATATGAGAAGTGCGACTATCAAAAGTATTTGCCTTTTCTCAAAAACAAAGCAAAGCGTCTTCTTGTACCTTATGTTTTTATTGCGGCTATATGGGTTGCTCCTATCCGTGCTTATTATTTCAGAACAGAAGAATTGATTGAAAGATATGTATTGGGAACTGTACCAAGTCAGCTTTGGTTCCTTTTAATGTTATTCTGGGTATTTGCTATCTTCTACCTGATATCAAATATCGTAAATAAGAAGCCATGGCTTGGAGTCATTATTGTCTGTATAGCTTATTGTATAGGCCAATTTGCACCAAGCTTTTACTGCTTTAACAGAGGTCTGCAATATTTGTTGTTCTTCTATATCGGATTCATATTGCGTAAATGCGATCTTTGAAACAAGATATTCTATAAAATCCCCAGTATTGTGTATTTTGTGGTGGATGTAGGGCTGTTTGCTGTATGTAAACTGCTCGGAGAATACGAAGGAATAGTTTTCAAGCTTCTTACGCTGGGCTGCAGTGTTATTCTCCACATTGTTAGAGCTGTTGGTACGTTTATTCTCTTGCAAAGATTCGTTAATCGTCTTCAGAAAAATAGGATTATTGACTTCTTCCGTATGCATAGCATGGTTATCTATCTTGTTCATCAGCAATTAATCTACTTCTCGATTGGTTGGTTTAACGGTGTCGTGTTGCCTGTGATATTGATTCTGATTAACTTTGTGTTTTCTTTGACAGTGTCCACAATCTTCTCTGTGCTGATGTACAAGACGAAGGCAACGAGATTTCTTGTTGGATGTAAGTGAAATATGAAAAAAGAAAGGAAACGAATTATGTTACCAATTAATAACCATTTAGTAAATAAAACAATTCTGGTAACTGGTGCCGCCGGTTTCATCGGTTCAAACTTAGTTCTGGAGCTGATCCGCACACAGAGTCCGTGCACCATTATTGGTATCGACAATATGAATGACTATTATGATGTGTCAATCAAAGAGTATCGTCTGCAGCAGATTGAATCCGTTGTGAAAGATTCTGACTCTACTTGGACTTTCATCAAAGGATCCATTGCAGATCGTACTCTGATTGATGATATCTTTGCTACTCATAAACCTGCAGTAGTTGTGAACTTAGCAGCCCAAGCAGGTGTCCGCTATTCCATTACCAATCCGGATGTGTACATCGAGTCCAATCTGATTGGTTTTTATAACATTTTGGAAGCCTGCCGTCATTCCTATGATAATGGCGAAACAGGTGTAGAGCACCTTGTGTATGCTTCGTCATCCTCTGTATATGGCTCTAATAAGAAGGTTCCATATTCTACGGATGATAAGGTGGACAATCCGGTGTCTCTGTATGCGGCAACGAAAAAATCTAATGAGCTGATGGCTCACGCATATTCTAAGCTCTACAACATCCCATCCACAGGTCTTCGTTTCTTCACGGTTTACGGACCGGCGGGCAGACCGGATATGGCATACTTCGGATTCACAAACAAGCTGCTCAAGGGCGATACCATTCAGATTTTCAACTACGGCAACTGTAAGAGAGACTTTACATATGTAGATGATATTGTAGAGGGCATAAAGATAGTGATGCAGTGTGCTCCGGAGAAGGTGAACGGAGAGGATGGGCTTCCGATTCCACCGTACCGTGTGTACAATATCGGCAACAACAGCCCAGAGAATCTGTTGGATTTTGTGGATATTCTGCAGCAGGAACTGATTCGCGCAGGTGTACTGACGGAGGACTATGACTTTGAAGCTCACAAAAAGCTTGTTCCAATGCAGCCAGGCGATGTACCTGTAACATATGCCGATACAAGTGCATTGGAAACTGACTTTGGTTTTAAACCGAGTACAAGTCTTAGAGAAGGACTTAGAAAATTTGCTGAATGGTACAAACGCTTTTATGAAATCTAATAGAGGTAAACATGAACAATAATTTAACAAAAGAGCAAATAGACAACTGCTACTTTGTCAAAACTGTTTTAATGATAATAATAGTGTTTTACCACAGCATTTTATTCTGGAGTGAAACCTGGTTAACAGAATTTAAGCCAATATTTGAATCAAATACCTTAGCAGTTATGGCAAATTGGCTAAATTCATTTCATGTGTATGCCTTTACATTGGTATCGGGTTATATCTTTTATTTTCTGAAAAATGAAAAAAAGAAATATGGCGAGTTTAAACTCTTTTTATATAATAAAGTAAAAAGGCTTATAGTGCCATATGTGTTTGTAAGTATAGTGTGGGTAATACCAATTTCTTCTTTCATTTTTAATTATTCATTGTCAGATATACTGAAAAAATATTTTTTAGCTACAGCTCCTAGTCAGTTATGGTTTTTACTGATGCTATTTTGGATCTTTATGTTTGCTTATTTCTTTAATGATATTATCAAGAACAACAGTATTGTATCTATAATTATTGCTTTTTTCACGTACAGTATAGGTTCTATTGGATTTATCTTAAATATTCCAAATGTTTTTTGTATATGGCATTCACTTAGGTATATCCCATTCTTTATTATTGGTATGAAATTACGACAAAACAAAGATAATATTATGAATAAAATTCCAACTATTGTTTATTTGTTTATAGATATAGCTTTGTTTATAATATGCAGACTTATAAAAAATAGTGAAAGTGTATATTTAAAAATAATATCAGTTTGTCTTAATTTTACTTTAAATATTTGTGGGGCAATTTTGGCATTTCATATGCTACAGGCATTAGCAAATAAAGTTAATTGGCAACGTAGCAGGATGTTTAGAAGTTTGTCTTCAAAATCAATGTCAATATACCTATTCCACCAGCAAATAATTTATTTTACAATTATATTATTTAATGGCAAAGTAAATCCATATATAAATTCATTATTAAACTTTGTAATTGCATTAACGCTTTCATATTGTATTAGCTATATTATGATGAAGTATAAAACAACGAGATTTCTCATTGGAGAGAAAAATTGATATTTTAGGAGAGATCTTTTATGAAAATCGCAGTAGCAGGAACAGGATACGTAGGACTGTCAATTGCAACATTGCTTGCACAGCATAATACAGTAACAGCAGTTGACATTATTCCCGATAAGGTAGAACTTATCAACAACAGAAAGTCACCGATCCAAGATGACTATATCGAGAAATACCTTGCAGAAAAGGAACTTGACTTGATAGCAACTCTTGATGCAGAATCAGCATATAAAGATGCCGATTTTGTAGTTATTGCAGCGCCAACTAATTACGATAGTAAGAAGAATTTCTTCGATACAAGTGCAGTTGAGGCTGTTATCGAACTGGTCATGAAATATAACCCAAATGCAATTATGGTCATCAAATCAACGATCCCTGTAGGATATACAAAGAGTATTCGTGAAAAGACGGGCAGTGAGAATATCATATTCAGCCCTGAATTTCTGAGAGAATCAAAGGCTCTTTATGATAATCTTTATCCGTCAAGAATTATCGTTGGTACCGATATGAATGACGAAAGACTTGTGAAAGCTGCTCATACATTTGCAGAGCTTCTCCAGCAGGGTGCGATAAAGGAGAATATTGATACGCTGTTTATGGGCTTTACAGAAGCTGAGGCCGTTAAGCTTTTTGCAAATACTTATCTCGCACTCAGAGTTTCATATTTCAATGAACTTGATACTTATGCTGAAATGAAGGGACTTAATACTCAGCAGATCATTGACGGTGTGTGCCTTGACCCAAGAATCGGTACACACTATAACAATCCAAGCTTTGGATATGGTGGATATTGTCTGCCAAAGGATACAAAACAGCTGCTTGCAAACTATGAAGATGTACCGCAGAATATGATGTCCGCAATTGTTGAATCTAATAAAACAAGAAAAGACTTTATTGCTGACAGAGTTCTTGACAAGGCTGGCTATTATAGTTCAAATAGCGAATGGAATGCAGATTTTGAGAAGAAGATCGTTATTGGAGTATTCCGTTTAACAATGAAATCCAACAGCGATAACTTCCGTCAGTCTTCAATACAAGGTGTTATGAAGCGTGTTAAGGCCAAAGGTGCGGAAGTCATCATATATGAACCTACGCTAAAAGACGGAGAAACTTTTTTCGGAAGTGTCGTGGTGAATGACCTTGCAAAATTCAAGGAAATATCTGACGCTATCATCGCAAACAGATATGATCCTTGCCTTGATGATGTTGAGGACAAGGTGTATACAAGAGATATATTTAGGAGAGATTAAAAAAGGAGACACTGTTATGTGCGGAATTGTTGGATTTACTGGAAATAACGAGGCAGCCCCGATACTCTTGGACGGCCTGTCAAAGCTTGAGTATAGAGGCTATGACTCTGCCGGTATCGCTGTAAGAAACGGTGACGCAGAGCCTGAGATCGTAAAGGCCAAAGGCAAACTGAAAGTCCTAAAGGAAATGACTAACGACGGAAAAGCTGTAAAAGGTGCTTGCGGTATAGGCCATACCCGTTGGGCTACCCATGGCGAGCCGTCAACTGTAAACGCCCACCCTCATTGCAGCGATGATGAAAATGTTATCGCCGTACATAACGGTATTATCGAAAACTATCAGGAACTTCGTGAAAAGCTTATCAAAAAAGGATATACCTTTAAGTCAGAAACTGATACCGAGGTTGCCGTAAAGCTTATCGACTATTATTACAAAAAGTACCTGGGTACTCCTGTTGACGCTCTTAATCATGCTCTTGTCCGTATCCGTGGCTCTTATGCCCTCGCTGTTATGTTCAAGGACTATCCCGGTGAGATATATGCCGCAAGAAAAGACAGCCCTATGATAATAGGAGTAACAGGCGGCGAAAGCTACCTTGCCTCTGATGTTCCTGCAATACTTAAGTATACAAGAAATGTCTACTATATAGGCAATATGGAGCTTGCAAAACTTACAAAGGGCGCAGTTACTTTCTATAATCTCGATGGTGAAGAGATACAGAAAGAAATGAAAACTATCGAGTGGGACGCAGAAGCTGCAGAAAAAAGCGGATATGAGCATTTTATGCTCAAAGAGATACACGAACAGCCAAAGGTGATAAAGGATACTATCAATTCTGTACTTACAGATGGAAATATTAGCTTTGAAAGCGTCGGACTCTCTGACGAGGATATGAAAAATATCCAGCATGTGTATATAGTTGCCTGCGGTTCTGCCTACCATGTGGGTATGGTGGCTCAGTATGTTATCGAAGAGCTGACTTCACTATCTGTCCGTGTGGAGCTTGCTTCTGAGTTCAGATACAGACAAATGAAGCTTGCAAAAAATAGCCTCGCTATTATCATCAGCCAGTCGGGCGAAACTGCCGACAGCCTCGCAGCATTAAGACTTTGTAAGGATAAAGGAGTAAAAACTCTCGGTATCGTAAACGTGGTTGGCTCATCGATCGCAAGAGAAGCCGATAATGTCTTCTATACCCTCGCAGGCCCTGAAATATCCGTCGCAACAACTAAAGCCTATAGCTGTCAGCTCGTTGCCGCATATCTCCTTGCAATGCAGTTTGCAAAAGCAAGAGGGGAGATATCCGACGAAAGATTTGCTCAGCTCGTTGAGGAGATCAATACTATCCCTGAAAAGATAGAGAAAATTCTCGAGGATAAGGAACGCTTGCAGTGGTTTGCTTCAAAGGTAGTGAATATAAAGGACGCATTCTTTATCGGCAGAGGTATCGACTATGCAGTAGGCATGGAGGGAAGCCTTAAACTCAAAGAAATAAGCTACATTCACTCTGAAGCCTATGCGGCAGGCGAGCTTAAGCATGGCCCTATCAGCCTTATCGAGGACGGAACTGTCGTGTTCAGCGTGGTAACACAGTCTGCACTTTATGAAAAGACCATAAGCAATATGGTCGAGGTAAAGAGCCGTGGAGCAAAGCTTTTCGGACTTACTACCTATGGAAACTATGCTATGGAGGACGTTGCTGACTTCACAGTTTACACTCCAAGGATAGATAACCTTTTTGCGGCAAGCCTTTCAGTAGTACCGCTTCAGCTTTTGTCATATTATGTATCAGTAGGAAAGGGTTATGACGTTGATAAGCCGAGAAATCTTGCAAAGAGCGTTACGGTGGAGTAAAAAGAGAAAAATACTTACAGCGCTGTTTGCAGTGTACATCTTTGCCGTCCTCTGGCTCACACTTTTAGACCGACAGTGGGGAGAACGTCAGGCGGAACTTATGCCCTTCTGGGAGGTGCGAAACCTTTTTGAGAACATAAGCATCAAGTATCTGCGGGATTTTTGGCTGGTACAGATTTTCGGAAACATTGCAATGTTTATCCCCTTGGGTGTTCTGCTCCCGTATCTTTGCGGTATCACAAAGTTCAAAAAAGTTTTCATTATGTCCCTTGCCTTTTCAGCAGGTATCGAGATAACACAGTATATCACAGGCAGAGGGCTTTGTGAATTTGATGATGTTTTCAATAATACGCTTGGAGCTTGCTTGGGGTATATGTCTTGGTGCTTAAAGATGAGATACAATAAAAAATACAAGAATGAGCAAAGTCCGTGGTAACAGGTTTTGCTCTAAGGCAATATATTTTAGTATTGCCTTTTTGCAAGCATAGTACAATGGTCAGTATACAAGCTTCCCAAGCTTGGGATGCGGGTTCAATTCCCGTTGCTTGCTCCAAATGGCTGAGCAGACGTTTTGCCACGTCTGCTTTTTCTGTATTCGGTTATTGATTTTTTACAGATTTTATAGTATAATTAGGATTGTAAAAATAATTGCTATCAATAACTTGGTTGGACTTTAGCACGTTCACTTCGTGCAGGCGATGTTCTTGTACTTTCAAATGGTGAACTTGTAACAGTTGAATGGGTTCAGCACGAAATTCTAGAATCACCTATCAAGGTTTATAACTTTAAGGTGCAGGATTTCCATACTTACTTTGTTGGTGAGTGTGGAGTGCTGGTGCATAATGAATGTACGGTTCCTGAATTATCTGATAATTGGAAAGATAATATTACTTCCGATTCAGGTGTAAGAGATGGAACTGACATTCCAAGGTCATTTGAATTAAAAGGATATGAAGTGAATGGTAATAAAGTTAAAGTTCATCCAAATGCAACAAAGCATATGGCAGAGCGCGTAAACGCAGCAAATGGTTCGATATTAGTAGAAAATGAAATGATGATTAGCTTTGAAGAAAGCGTTGCATCTGTGTTGCCAAATGTTAAAGACAGTAGAAATTTCTTTAAAAATGTAAATGGATGGGAATTAGGAATAGATGGTAGCGACGGTACTGTGTATCACGCTCTTTTAAAGTAGGTATATAATATGTTGTTATCTGTAAATAATATTTTAAACAACTATAATTCATTTACATTCGATCTGGAGAAAATAGGCAAGGAGATGATGATGGTTTCCGTTAGCGAAAAAAATAAAAGTAAAGTTATTCCATGTTATTGGAGATTGAAATTTGAAAATAATTGTCCGCCATTAGAAATTGGAATTTCGCCGTATTCAGGTGATGTAATAAATATAACCTGTTTTATTACATCAGATGATTTTAGACATATTAATCTGAATTTTTCAGTTGTTTCCGATAAAAGTATTCAAGTAGATACTAGAATATTTTCTAAAGCCAATGATTTTAATGACAATGACGGAACTGTTAAATTCTTTTTGGAGGGCAAAAATTTATTTTGTGTATTTGGTGATGGTTCATGCAATTGTAAAGTTGTGGTTAAAGGTCAGATTGGCTTTATAGTTGATGATATGGATAAGATGATTGGTTTTGCTTTATATAATTTATCGCAATATCAGATATCAATGATTAATTCTTTGAAATAATGTAGAAAAACCTACGACGCTGACGGAAACATGATCTACGGATCGCTTAACGGCAAAATGGCGGACTTCAAGTACGACTGTAGAAACAGACTCGTTTCAGCGGGCGGAACAACTTACGCTTATGATGCGGAAAATAACCGTATCAGCAAGACCGTAGACAAAATCAAGACAGAATATGTAATTGACAGCACGGATTCCCTAACAAGAATCCTTACAGCAACCCAGAGATCAAGCGTTTTATCAATCAGGACGTTGTGATTGGAAGCATTACCGACAGTTCGACGCTGAACAGATACGCTTATGTCAACGGCAATCCGATAAGTTTGAACGACCCGTTCGGACTAAGTCCGTTCTTAAATTGGATTGGGAATATTACAGGGCATGATATTCTTGATCTGCTTGGAATGCTTCCGGGTATTGGATTTGTATTTGACGGAATCAACGCTGCTTGGTATGCCCAAGAGGGAGATTATTACAACGCAGCTTGCAGCCTTGTGTCAGCATTGCCAGGAGCGGGCGATGCATTAGGCGTGTTTGCGAAAACAGGAAAGTCATGTAAACTTGTAACTGCATTCCATAAAACAGGATCAGCAGGAAATCTTATGATCGGCTCATATGAATTGGGAAAAACGGCTGATAAATACATAAGTGGAGATGCAAGTTTCACCTGGGAAGAGATAAAGGGCGACTTATTTAAAGTTGCAATGACAGGAACGTCAATGTGGGGGTCTGCAAAGGACTTTGGCACTTCGTATTGCTTTGTTGCTGGTACACTTGTGACTACTGAGGAAGGACAAGAACCGATTGAAGAAATCGAAGTCGGCGATAAGGTTCTTTCGGAGGACGAAACAACAGGTGAAGTAGCTGTTAAAACAGTAACCGAAACCTATATCAATGAAACAGACGAGCTTATCCATATTTGTGTAAATGGCGAAACACTTTCTGCTACGCCGTCGCACCCGTTCTATGTTGATAAGCTTGGTTGGACACTTGCAAGAAGCCTTAAAGCAGGAGATGTACTTGTACTTTCCAATGGTGAATTAGTAACTGTTGAATGGGTTCAGCACGAAATTCTTGAAAACCCGATTAAGGTTTATAATTTTGAGGTTGAGGAGTTCCATACTTACTTTGTTGGTGAGTGTGGAGTGCTGGTACATAATGATTGTAATACAGGAAAATATAAAGAATTACGGGGCGAGGAAGGAAAAGAATCCCACCATATTATTCAAAATGCTTCTGTAAAAGATATGCCTGGATATAGCAGTAGTAACGCGCCAGCTATTTCTTTAGAGGGACCTTCGACGAGGATGGGAACAGAGCACTACAAAGCAACCCAATTCCAAAGTCATAATAATTATGGAGGTACTTATGGTGATGAGAGAAAAGTTGCATATATTTCACTAAGAAAAGCAGGAAAAACTAAAGAAGAAGCTTTTCAAGCAATTAATTACGCTGATAAATATTTTGTTGGTGAGTTGGGTTGGGATTTCACTACTATTACAAGTATTCCGAAAAATAGGAGATGAAAAATATGCATGGATATCAAATACGAACACTTATTGAAAAAATGTATCTAATTCAAAGACTAATAGTGGAACAGAATTGGGACGAACTGAAAAAAACATGTAAAATAGCGTGTGAAGTTGAGGAGATTCTTTATGAAATAAATCAATATCCAGGAAAAATCACATGCTGTGAAAACATTAATGATTTTTTTGATACATTAGTTTTGGGAGATTTCGATGGATTTAACATTTACGCTACAATCGATTTTTGGTATGATAATGAGCAAAGTGATTTATCTATGGAATGTTATGCAGAGTTTTATGGTAGATTATTAAAAAGCATCACGCTTAATAAAGTTCATGTTTTTTGAATGAATACTAGTTGTGATTAATGGCTAGGTGGGGTTAAACTTTTGAGAAATTGGGGCTTTGGTGAGAAATGCCATAATTAGCACGAAATTCTTGAATCACCTATCAAGGTTTATAACTTTGAGGTTGAGGATTTTCATACTTATTTTGTTGGCGAATCTTCGGTACTGGTACATAACGATTGTATAGTTGGATCTTATAAAGATTTGAAAAATGATAATAGTTCAGGTCAAAGACATCATGTAAGTCAGGATGCAGCTTTTGGTAGTGTTATACCAAGAAATGAAGGTTTATCAGTAAAACTTGAAGGAAATATTTTCACGGATACTGGCAGCGCTCATTACAATGCTCACAAAACATTAGAGGGATTTTGGGATGAATATAGACCTGGTGGTCAAAAATTTGGTCAAACACCTACGGTAGGACAATATAATAGAGCAAGTTATGATTCGCTAGTAAGTGCTGGCGTATCAAAAAGAGAAGCAGCATCTATTGTTAGAAGTGCATATGAACAGCAAGTATCATATGGTTTAACTAATAAGTCCATGGTTCCACGAATACCTCAAAAAATTCGGGGAATATAATAGGAGATAATTATGAATCTGAACAAAATGATAATTGATCATCTTATGAATATTAATTGGTTTGAGAATTGCACACAAAATGCAGTGCTTAATATTCGTTATGGTTACGAGTTTGTTTCTATTAAGAAGCTAGAGCAGTCGTTGTTAGGTGTGAAATGGCAGAATATAGAACTTGAGGAGGTTAATAAGTTAACAGAATATTTATTTCATAATTATTCTGATTTATATCAAAACAAATGGAACACTTTGGTTGTTGAATTTAAAGATAAACACTTAAAAAATTTTGATAGATTATTGTTAGCAAAAATAAATGAGGTCTTTGGTAATTTATCTACTTTGGTTATAAATTATGTTCATTGGGACATTTTAGAAATAGTAATGGCTTATACTTTTGAGGATTGTTTAGAACCGACTTTTTATTCTGAAATTCTAAAAATATATCAAAATGGTTTTTTTCCTTGTGGCTGGAGAGGTAAATTTCCTCATGGAAATATGCTGATCTATTAATTTACAACAAGGGCAAGATGGTTGTTGCTTTATTGCCCTTGTTATTTTTAAAATTAAGGAAGCTAATATTAGGCTTGTAAAAATCGTTGTTACTTTTTTGACTTCGGAACTTCATACTGCTTTGTTGCGGGTACGCTTGTAACTACCGAGCAAGGACAAGAGCCGATTGAAGAAATTCAAGTCGGCGATAAGGTTTTGTCTGAGGACGAAATAACAGGCGAAGTAGCAATTAAGGAAGTTACGCAGACTTATGTCAACGAAACTGATGAGCTTGTTCATATCGGTGTAAATGGTGAAACGATTTCTGCAACGCCGACACACCCATTCTATGTTTACAAATTTGGCGGGACTCGCTATTTCACTAAATAATGCAAAATTGTAGTATTCGTACGGAAGTGGTGGAGTATGAACAGGCTAACATACATCGCCGCAACACGATCATAAACAATTGGCTTGCCGATAGACAATGCTGCTTCTCTGTTATATCCTCGAAGTCGATAAGGTTTGTCGAGATTCTCTTTGAGTTTTCTACCGCAGCGTTTAAACTCATCCTTGATTTTCTGAATGTATTCTGCACGCTTTGCAGGATCATTTTCCATGTCCTGCAAAACGGCATTATATGTAATCTGTGCGCACATAGCCCTGCAATAGTGGAGTCCATCTGGGACGCGTGCTTCTGCCTTTGTCAACAAGAAATCATTATTCATTTTCTCTGCACGATCAATATATTCTTTTAGCTTTTCTACTGCGACTATACCTTTCAATACAGTACGATTATGCTTGCCACCCTTACCCACACTGAATATGTGAACAGTTTCAAAGTCAATGAATTTTATATCATCGACTTTTAAGTGCCCAGGCTCACGGCGCCTTAAACCTGTGGTCAATCCAACATCACGAGTTGTTTCACCTGTTTCAGTATTGTATTTTGTCGGATCATTCTTTAAATGAGCTCCGTGGCGTGGAGGGTGTCTAAATTCAATTGTCCTACTTCCGAAAACTTTACAAAGTGCAGAAAGATCAGTGGGATTTATTTTATGGCTGAGTAAAGAGAAATAGACAGTAAAGGTGATAAATATGTTTGAATCAACACGAAAGAAAAAGAAAGATAAGAAACATTTGATAGGTTCTGCTGTTGTAGCTGATCATGCTGCTGTGGAAATGACAGAGAAAGCAAATGTGGAGTATCATAAACCCAAATATTCATCTCAAAATAGGAAAAAGTTTTATGATGATCATTCGGCGTTAAATAACGCAAAAGACAAAGCTTTTAAAAATGGTGAAAATGCAATTGATCCTTATTCGGGTAAGAATTTGGTGAAAACACAAAAAGAGGCTGTTGCAAACTATGGTGATGATTGGCAAGCTCATGTTGCTGAATCTGATCATATATATCCGCTAAATAAGGGAGTAAAAGATTTTCAAGATGACGCATTCTTAAAGACCGATGACATAAAAGAGATCATGAATAGTGAAGATAATATTCAGATTATTTCAAGGAAGAATAATCAGACAGGCGGTAAAGGCGGTCAAACTCAAAAAGAATGGAGTACGGATCAAGAGGAAATGGAGCGCCTTGGCGAAGATAGCGGACGTTCATCTTCGGAAGTATCAGAACAGATAGTTGAAGAGGGCGAAAGAGCCAAGGAGATAATAGAAAAGCGGAAAAAAGCCAGAGTAAGAGAAAATGTTATTAAAACTGCAAATTCATCAGGTTTATATGCGGCGGGACTTTCTGCGGCATATACCGGTACAACATCAACAATAAGTAATATATCGGCTGTTGTAAGTGGTGAAAAAGATCTAGATGATGCTTTGCTTGAAATCACTGAGGATACAGTAAAGGCGACAACAAAAGGGTATGCTTACGGCGCAGGCACAACTACATTAAATCATTTCATGTCAAGTTCGACCTCAAAATTTATTGCATTTTTGGGTAAAAATAATGTGCCTGGCAAAATTATTTCTGCAGTGTCAGTTACAGGAGAAACAGTTTGTAAATGGGCAGACGGAACAATATCTGATGAAGAGTGTATTAGGGAAGTTGGGAAAAACGGTTCAACCTTTGTTGGCTCAAAAATCGGCTCAGTGGTTGGAAACTGGCTGATCCCTATTCCTGTTTTTGGCGAAATTGTTGGCTGTATGTTAGGAGGTACATTATTCAATTATGTGTATAATTGGGTAACGAGTCTGACAGACAAATATGCAGAAGTAAAACGTGAAGAAAGGGAACGCATTGAAGAATTAAAACTTAAGGCTGCATTAGAATTGCAACGACAAAAGGAATTTCAGGAGATATTTAAAAGCACATCTATTAATGCTATTGAAAATTCATTAATATTTATATTGAAAAGTGAAACATTCAAAGAACTTATAATCGAGATCAAGTCTTACTTTGTACATCATGCAGAAATTGAGTTAGAAATTGCTATGAGCATCGACGTCATGCTGAGATTGAAATATTATAGAGAAAGACTTGATGAGTATGCAAGTCGGTATTGTGAGGATCTTAGAGAGTTTTTTGATGAATCGTTTGAAGCAATGGATATTTTCTTAAAAAATAAGGAGTATGATAATGCGATTGCTGCGTCAAATAGCGTGACAATTGCATTTGGAGGAAAACCAGCAATAGAAAGCACAGAAGATCTTATACAGAAAATCACGAAAAAAGAAAAAATCAAAATTTAATGTTGAGATGTGAGATATGGATACTAATAAAAACAAATATGACGAAAAAAGTAATATTTTTCTGATAGGTGGTTTAATATTTACGGCTGCTAATGTAGTGGTAGGTGGTATTGGAAATATAGTATCTGGAGTATTCAAGAAAAAGGCAAAAGCTATCATAGATGAGGCTCAAAAACGATATGATCTGATACAAAGTGATTATCAATTAGCGTTAGATACTATAAAAGAAAAAGCATTGCATATTGTTGAGCTTAGAAAATCTATATATAAAAAAGAAGAAAAACGATTTTTCAAAGCGTTAAAAAGGTTGTCTCCTAATTTTGAGTGTACAATTTCTGGCGAAACAAATTGGATAACTGAGATAGAAACTTGTTTGAATAATATCGACGTAAATTTATCAAACATTGACATCTATATCAATAATTATACAATAATAGAGCAAAATAGAGATAACAGTGATCTTAACTATTTACTTCAGGACCTTTTTTCAGAACATAAGTTAGCACAGCTTTATGATGATGGAAAAGAAATACTTAATATAATGAAAAATAAAGAAAAAGACGAATACAAAGAAAGAATTGATGAAATAAAACTAAGTAACGTAGAAAATCTGTTAGAAGCCTGCACTTGTTCGGTTTTAGCTTCTTTAAATAGTATTAAAAATGTTTTTTCATCAAAATCTTTTGTAGATAATGCACGGCTTTTCTCTCAAAAATGCGATGAAGAAATTGAAAAGCTGAAATTAGCTAAAACTATGCTTGACAATACATTGAAGATGATCAGCCTGCAAATAAAAGCGCTTTATGAGTGTGATAAGGTAATGCGAAATTATGTTCAGCAAACTATTGATCTAATAAAAGAAAAAGACAGCTTGATACATTTCAGAAGAATATCTTTAAATAAATTTACACATGATGAAATAGGTGAGATCGCTTTTACGATATCAATAGTGCATAATGTAAATGTTATACTTAACCAGCCACTTTTTCAGGAAAATGGTTTAGAATACAATGGGGATATGAGTGACTTTAATGATGCGTATCAAAGTGTTATAAATGCAAGGAAATTGATAAAAAATGATGAGTGGGATTGACATTTGGCTAGAGATAATTTCGAAAATATTATAATAAAAAAGCAAAGCCCATAATGAACAGGCTTTGCTTTTTGCATATATAAGATGTTATTTCACCAAATAATGCAAGATAGTAGTATCTGTGCGGAAGTGGTGGAGTATGAACAAGCTCACATACATCGCTGCCACTTGATCGTAGACAATTGGCTTGCCGATTGATAATGCTGCTTCTCTGTTATATCCTCGAAGTCGATAAGGTTTGTCGAGATTCTCTTTGAGTTTTCTACCGCAGCGTTTAAACTCATCCTTGATTTTCTGAATGTATTCTGCACGCTTTGCAGGATCATTTTCCATGTCCTGCAAAACGGCATTATATGTAATCTGTGCGCACATAGCCCTGCAATAGTGGAGTCCATCTGGGACGCGTGCTTCTGCCTTTGTCAACAAGAAATCATTATTCATTTTCTCTGCACGATCAATATATTCTTTTAGCTTTTCTACTGCGACTATACCTTTCAATACAGTACGATTATGCTTGCCACCCTTACCCACACTGAATATGTGAACAGTTTCAAAGTCAATGAATTTTATATCATCGACTTTTAAGTGGCCGAGCTCGCGGCGTCTTAAACCTGTGGTTAATGCAACATCACGAGCTTTTTCACCACTTTTAGTATTATATTTATTTGGATCATCTTTAAGACAAACACCGTGGCGAATAGGGTGATCGTAGTCACCCATGTACTTTCCAAAAGTTTTGCAAACTGCAGCCAAATAATCATGGATAGTGTTGCTGCTCCGGTTTCTTGCCTTTAAATCATCAACGAACTCTTGGATATGTTTTTCAGCTTCTTTTAAAGTCAGGTATGAGGTGCGATACTTTTTCTCGAGAAAATGACAGAATTGAACATTTCCTTCAATATAGTCTATTTTGGTCCTTTTAGCAAAGAGCTTCCACTTGAAGCAGTTGATACGGTTGCAGATATCATTAATCTCTTCTTTTGATTTTCCCTCCAACGCAAGTCTTTCCCTAACATTTTTTCGTTTTGAAATTGTCCAAATCTTGTACTGGTGTTTGCTTTCCTTGAAAGCAGCCATTCCATTGAGTTTCTTGATTATAAGTGTCCTCAGCGTGTACGTACCTACTTCTACCTTTATATTTTTACCCTCGATGCAAACTGTGATCTTATTAAATTTATTCATAATAAAAACTCCTTTATTCTTTAGTAAAATAAAAAGCACTTGTTAAGTGGCTCTGAATGCCAAAACTAGGATGTTCCCAGTTCAAATGAAGCAAGATATCAATAACTGACATCTTCTTTAAGTGCCTTTCAGCCTTGACTCAATGGAGGCTGTGTCCCATTCAATGTTTGCAGTGTGTTGATTCACCTGACTTCTTTGCAGCGGAAGTCGCGCTTGCGTTTTCCATATGGGAACGCATCCCATTCGACCTTTGTAGTGAGCCGATCCACTTGGCTTCGTTGCGGCGGAAGCCCTCGCCCGCATATGCTAGAAGAAATATGCGTTACTTTTGGCAATATTTTTAAGTTCTACAGACGTTTTTTGCATCATTAAAAAGATCAGTATTCTTATATAATCATTTAATTTACTGATTTTTTATTGGATATTTCAAAACATTAACAATTTTGGAGAACAAAAAGCACACATTTGAAAAAATGTGTGCTCATTTTTTTTATAACAAAAAAAAGAGCCCCCACTTACTTAGGAACTCTCAACTTATATTTTTTCTACGCTTTAATAATACCATATTTCAAATTAATTTTCAATTGGCAGAACCAACAAAATATCACTTGATAAATTATGCATTATGACGCAAACTAATGTGTGCTTTTAACAAGTACAAATTAGTTGGTATAGAGAGAACATCTTTAATCTAAGATCAACACTCATTTTATATATAATATAATAAAGAAGAATGCAAATTTTCACTATTAATAGCATTATTGATATTGAGATACTATCACTAATTTTATTATTTGGTGATAGTAGCTTTTTATCTTACTACTATATAGCATTTTGTTTATATAAATGAAAACGTGATGTTTCCTAATGCGTTATCTTCAAGCTTTGCAGCAATATTACCAATGAAATGTTTGCGCATTTGTACAATACGATGATTTTATCTTTGAAACTACATGAGCTATTGCTTTTTTAGGGCGAACGTGATAAAGAAAATAAACAACTATTATTTGAGTTAAAACGATATATCTTCTTCCTTTGTAATATTGAAGTGGTGCTTTCTTCTTATATTATAATGAGTAGCTTATTCTTCTTATTTTATCTTATAACAAGAATAAGTAAACATACTGAGTATATATGATCCTTATTTCTTATTTATTTGCTTACTTATTACAGTTTTATGTTTATATAAATGAAAACGTGATGTTTTCTAATGCGTTATCTTCGAGCTTTGCAGCAATATTACCAATGAAATGTTTGCACAATTGTATAAAAAGCTGATTTTATCTTTGAAACAACTTGAGCTATTGCTTTTTTAAGGCAACCGTGATATAGAAAATAAACAACTATTATTTGCGATAAAACGATATATCTTCTTCCTTTGTAATATAAGAAGTGGTGCTTTCTTCTTATATTATAATGAGTAGCTTATTCTTCTTTTTTTTATTTATTTGCTTATTTACGTAGCTTTGTTTTAATATATGAAAAATAGTGTTATCATAATGCTTTGCCTGCAATGCCACTAAGAATAAGCTTATAAGTTTGTATAATCCGCTGATTTTATCTTTAAAACAACTTGAGCTATTGCTTTTTTAAGGCAAACGTGATAAAGAAAATAAACAACTATTATTTGCGTTAAAACGATATATCTTCTGCCTTTGTAACACAAGAAGCGGTGCTTTCTTCTATATTATAATGAGTAGCTTATTCTTCTTATTTTATCTTATAACAATAATAAGTAAACATACTGAGTATATATGCTAAAATAAAACTGAACCACTTATTTCTTATTTATTTGCTTACTTATTACAGTTTTATATTTATATAAATGAAAATTTGTTGCTTTCTAATGCATTATCTTTAAAACTTCTTGAGCTATTGCTTTTTTAGGGCGAACGTGATAAAGAAAATAAACAACTATTATTTGAGTTAAAACGATATATCTTCTTCCTTTGTAATATTGAAGTGGTGCTTTCTTCTTATATATTATAATGAGTAGCTTATTCTTCTTATTTTGTTTTATAACAAGAATAAGTAAACATACTGAGTATATATGATCAAATAAAACTGAACCACTTATTTCTTATTTATTTGCTTACTTATTACAGTTTTATGTTTATATAAATGAAAAAATTGTTGTTTTATAATGCGTTATCTTCAAGCTTTGCAGCAATATTACCAATGAAATGTTTGCGCATTTGTACAATACGATGATTTTATCTTTGAAACTACATGAGCTATTGCTTTTTTAGGGCGAACGTGATAAAGAAAATAAACAACTATTATTTGCATTAAAACGATATATCTTCTTTATTTTGAATATATAATATGTCATTTATTTTCTTATCTTATAAGTTGAACAAATATATCAAGTAATACAATTTTATTTATAATTATAAACAGTGTTATGGTGATCTGTCGTGGCACTGTTTGTATCTTCATCTGGGTGCTTTTAGTTGATAAATATATATGCTTTCTTTTTTTGCTATGTCAAAAAGCTTTTGCAAAAATTCTCAGCTATCTTCAAATATCACTTTTTTTGCGTCTTTTTAATTAATTCTCTTTTTGCTATATTCCAGAAATCTGTATACTTTAAGGAATGTGTATTATACAAAAGTGCAACTGTCCAAATTTGTTCGCTTTTAAATTTGACAGATCGTTTTGATGTGTGATACAATATATTTGGCAAATAAATGTCAAAATGTAATCAAGTAAACATTTTATAAAGAAAGGGGTTTTTGAATGAACAATTATTGTTTAACAATGTGGGCAGAAGAACCGATAAGATGCAGTGAATGTGGAAAAGATATTGGGTGGGAAAGAGTAAGTATTGAACAAACACCTGTAAAGATCGTTCCTGAGTTACTGCGGAGAGATATTGGTATAAAAGAGGGCGAAACCACCGAGATAACTTTAAGTAACCAAGAGATAGACGATATCCGAATATATTTTGAGGAACAACGCTCTTGGCATACTTTTGATATATATAGAATGTATGATTATAAAATGACACACCCTGGCAGCAGGATAAGGGCAAGGGTAACGTCTGTAAAAATGGAACTTGTCGAAAGACCAGACTTTGATAGGATACACAAGAGCATTTTAGTTATATGTTCAATATTAGGTATCTTATTTGTGGCATTAAAAGCAGAACGAATTTGTTTTATTTTAGCTTATGGTGTTTTGACCGGCAGTATAGCATTTAAAATGTGTCTTAGATGTATAAGCACAATAAAAGAATCAAAGAATGTTCTTCTTTTTGGCGGTGAACGGCTTACGCTGTATGTAGATAAAAACTTAAAATGTGACCACTGTGGCTGTGAAATAAATCATCAATATGATCATAATCACTCTATTGCTTGGACAAGTAATCCTGAAATGAAGCTTATAAAACAAAAGATAAATAAGATATCAAAAACAAAGTGTACATACGGTATGCTGGACAGAAGAAATGAGCCTAAGCTTTTATCTTGTGAGGATATAGAAGATATAATAAAGCTCCAGCAGAATTTTTCTAAAAAAGAAAAAACCAAAAATGCTGAAGCTTTGAAAAACATAAATGATATGATAAAGAACAAAGAGTGTTCGGCTTATCTTGTGTTTGATGAGGATATTAGTGAGTATGAAAAAAGATGATCAAATAATATAAGATGCAACTATTTATGTAAAATAAAATGTAGCACCGATGTTAAACTGACTTTCTAACATTTCAATCCTACCCCATATCCCAAAAATAATCTCTATCCGTTGTAAACTGTATGACCTTTGAATAACCTTTGGTCGCATAGCCTATAGGCACCAATTCTATCTCCGAGAAAACAGAATCTGTGTCATTTTGGTTATAGTTCGTGTTAAAACGAAATACGTTCTTTGTCATATATTCAATATAGTCATGGTAGTTGAAATTCGCACCATTATATGAAGAATTTGCATTGTGATGAAAAGTTTTTCCTGCAATTATCCCTTCACGCAGTTCAGCCAACGATATGTATTTCCCGCTATCGTCAGTAAGATAAAGCCGATAAGTCGGATCGAGCATAATTCTTGTACCAGAGGGCATAAGGCAATCCACTACAACATGACAATCCTCAAATGGTTCTTCATATGGCTTGCAAGTCACTATCCTTGCCCGTATTCCATTCATTCTGAGGGCTTCCGCAAGGATAATAGACAAGCCCCTACAGTTGGTTTTAAGACCATTCTTTTCACAGCTTTTTATGACCCCAACAATGCTATGATCCGACTGTAACGCTGCGTCGCTGGTATGACTAAAATTATCACATACAAAATCCAGCATTGAAAATACTATCGCATCTTTGTTATTTGGGTCAGCTACACAATATGAGCGGTAATTATACTTGTCTAATATCTCAGGGGCAGGTCTAGTCAGCACCATTTGCATAGAATGTTTTGGTATTTCCTGTTGGCTCTCATAATCGCTGTATCTTTTTAGAATATCAATACGGCTTTCATCAGGAACAGGTTTCTTAACTCTTTTATTAAGCGTTTTGAAGATAAGCCCGCAAATAGAGCCGAAAACAGCTCCTACGCTCACTGCAAATATAATTCTCAAAACCATGTACTTACCCCTTTAACTATTTTTAATGTCAGAATTATTATATCATACCGCCCCATAAATTTCAACTATTTCGCAAAATATCAAACCATAGCAAAAATAAGAACAAATTCGTAAAGTATATCTAATAGTATTGTATTTTATACCGTCTTATAGTATAATGTACATATGACAAGAGCCGTAAACCAACTAAAAACAGGACGAATATATGAAGAAATTACTTATTACTATTTGTGTGGCAGTGGGCGTATATTTTGCATTTAGCAATACAATTGATGAATTTCTGTATCCAGAGAAAAGACCGGGATTGAATACATACGACACATACACCACAACAACACAGCAGACCACTACCGCAGTTACTCAGCAAACACCCATAGTCACTGATGAGGACGGATATGAGCCTCGTGACGACCGAAAGCCTGACTATGTTCAGCCTGCAGACCCCACATGGTCGAAAAGGACTTTTAACTGGACGAGCTATGACAAACGATATACCTTTGAAATATCAATGAATATTCAGGACGATATGTATGAATACTATCATAGTCTTTTGAGATACTCATATGTGAAAGATTATCATAACTATGTAAGTGACGACAATAATCACAAGTTCGTAAAACAGCTTGCAGACGAAATAAAAAGCCTTTGCGACCAATGCGGTTATGGCGAATCTGAGACTATAAGAGAAACTGCAAATTTCGTGCAGAGCATAGAGTATGTTGATGACATGACCTCAACGGGATATACTGATTTTCCCAAATATCCTCTGGAAACGCTTTATGACCAGTGCGGTGATTGTGAGGACTCGTCCATACTTTTGGGTGCTTTGCTTAAAGAGCTTGGCTATGGCTGCATTTTTATTGAGCTTCCTGAACACGTTGCAATAGGAGTAAAGGCGACAGACGATGCCCCCGGTACATACTATGATTATAATGGAAGCCATTATCTTTACATAGAAACTACCAACTCCGGCTGGGATATTGGAACGCTTCCTGATGATTACAACGAGGAAAAGGCTAAGATATATGATGTGTGGTAAAATTTCAAAAGCCCACAGATGCGATTAATGTGATCGGGTCTGTGGGCTTTTTTATTATATTGTACATCAGAGATTTATCTAATCACAAAATGAATACCTTGTATCTGTTATTTTCTATCCTTAAAGAAATCCGCCCATTCGGGATTTTCTTTATCAAAAATCTGTTTCTGCTCTTTTGTTAATTTATAAGGATAATCATGGAACATATTAAATTCAGTGGTTTTGTCAAAGCTGAATATCCACACTCCGATAACTGTAGGGTCATCTTTCCACCAAATAGTATCGGTTTCTTTGTTTTTGTACCATATGTTTGGCACTGCACTTGACCTCTTTTCATAAATCACATTCTCTTGCAATTTCAGTACATTCAATCTCAAGCTGAATTATCAAGTCTTAGATTATCAACGCTGAAATATGTGGCTTCAAAAATTCAAATGTCATATTAATTTTTGCAAACTATTTTTTCTATCCTGCAACAATGACTCTTATTATCATCATAACTGATCCTCTCTTCTTGTCGATTTTTTTGTTGCTTTTATTATATCATTTTTCTGTAGCAAAAACAAGGTGCAGAAAAGTTTATTGTATGAGAAATACACTATCAAATATCTCGCAAAAAAATATAAGAAAAAAAGAATATATCATAATTGTGCCAAATTGGTTCGGTAAACTGTACTAAGTGGGTGCTATAATATATACAGAAGCTTGAAAAGGGAATAAAATCAAAAAAACACACCACAGACCATTTTGGAACAGTAAACAGAACCTTAAAGGTGCTATAATAAGCACATAAGGTCAAGACAGAGTTGATACGGAGGTAAGGCTATGAAAAAGAACACAAAGATTTTTAACACAGAGGTCATTGAGAGATTGGCATTGTCAGATAACATTCCACCATTTGACGAGCAAAGAAAGGGTACACAGGTCATCATGATCGAGGAGGGCAAAAAGATGGTCATATATGATGATTATTCTATGTACTGTGACGCTGACGCAAGAAAGTGGAGAGTAGAGGCATACAACAGAAAAGACGGCAGAAAGTATGACAGATTGTGTATGTGCGGGGGCATTTATCCTACAAGAAAAAGGGCTATAGCTGAGATAGACAGATTTGCATACAGAGGTAAAAATTTGGTGTTCTTTGTCCTGCCAATAGATTTTACATATGACAAAAAGGCTATGATATGGCAGGGCGAGGAGCAGTACTCATGCGATGATAAGCTAGTCCTTGCAACTAAAAAAGAGCTTGTGGAAGAAAGCAAAAAGCGCATGAAATTCATGACAGACAGAATGGGGAGTGGAAGAATAAACAGAAAGAAGCTCACAAAAGCGGAAGCAGAGGCTCTGGCGGCGTTTGATGAGTTTCAGAAGTATCGTGAGGATAAGTGTTATCCATATGCTATCATAGGTGGCAATGCAGTGCTTTATGTTAGTCCGTACAAAAACGATTGGAAAGCCGAGCGTGAGTGCCTTGATACGAAAGGCGACGGTATAGACGGCTGTGTTTCAGCCTTTGTGTATAACAGCATCACCCCTGAAACAAGTGAGAAAGGAGATGTTTTTTTCAAGATAATTTCAAATACCATAATTCGTGTGGCATAGCTGATTGACAGGGATATATTCCCTGTGATACAATATAATTATAGAGATAATTGTTATAGGAGGGCGAACCATGGCAGAAAAGGAAAATATAAAAGATAAGCTTGAAAATCTGAAAGAGGGGCATAGAAAGAGCAATAAGGATATCATAGAGTCGCTGTTTGCGATTCTGGGGTATCTGAAAAATAATACAGATGTGGACAATCCCACAAGTCAGACGCAAATGCGCAAAGTGGAGGAAATAAGCGAATATCTTGGCACAAAAAGCACATTTCACAACAAAATGGTAAACATGGCGATAGCCCTTGATTCCGCTGACGGCGTGACTTTGAATGAAAGACGTGACTGTAGATTGATGTTCGACTCAATAGACGCACTTATCAAGGAATATGAAAGCGACGAGTATTTTGATGACGATGATGACGAACTGACCCTTGCGGAGAAAATAAACTCTGTGAGAGGTATATACTACAATCACCCATTTTCAAAAAGCGAGGTCACAGATCTTATAAATGCCGTGAAAATGTCAAAGGCGATAGACGAGGATAAAAAGCCTGACCTAATTGAGCGTATAAAAACCGAGCTTGCTTCAAGCCATTATAAGGAGTATACCTGCCCCATATACAACACCGAAAATACAGATTCTCAGGGGCTAAGAGAGAATCTGAATACTATCCAGCAGGCGATCAGCAACAGGCAGCAGATAGCCTTTAAGTTCAATTATTATACCACAGAATATGACCTGAAAGCCAGCCAATATATACTCAAACCTGTTTTGACAAAACGCAAGGACACTTTTGTAAGCCCGCATTTTATTGTTGCCGATAAGGGCAGATTTTATATGCTCGGATGTTTTGAAAGCGACAAACCGAGATATACAGAGGGCAAAAAGCAGCTTTGTATATATCGTATCGACCTTATGTCGAATATCAAAATAAGAAAGATAGGCAAAAGCTTCGCGGCGGCAACAGGTGCAGATAAGGTCAATAATGCCGTTCAAGGGAGCAGTTACGAGCACTTTAAGAACAATCATCTTGGAATGAGCTATGACAGCCCTTCAACTGTTACCTTGAAAGTGAGAAATCCATATAAAACAGGAACGAACAATCTTACTTTTATCCATGACAGCTTTGGCGGGGATTATAAGATAACAACAGAGGCGTATAAAAAGGAACACAAGCTCCCTAAAAATCAGACGGATTTTGAGATAGTTGAAGTAAGGACAAGCCCTTACGGCATAGTAAATTGGGCTTTGCAATATTCAAACAAGGTGGAGGTGCTAGGACCTGAGAGCGTAGTCAAAAGCATAAAAGAGCGAGTTGAAGAACTCTGTAAAAAGTATAATGTGAATGTTTAGGAGGAAAAGTTATGGAAACTAACAAGAAGATAACATCGTATGAGCCAGAAAACTTTGAGGAAAACTATAAGGCGTATTTGGTAGACCTGTTGTCAACGAATTATAAAACATATGAAAATAAAGGGGACGCTGAAAAAGAAAAAGAGAGAATTTGGGAACAACTCGGAGGTAGTGAAACGGCTTACTGTGATATATATATTGACCCTGACGGTAAGGAAAATAAAGGCTTTTATAGAGACCTGTCAAATTTTCTTAATGCGGCAAATTCTCATAGAAAAAATAAATTATCATTTGAAGCTTATGAAACCCCTGATGAGATGATAAGTGTCTACTATAATAAAGGTAAAAAAGGCGAAAAAAAGTATTTTTCACTTCAATCAGACCAGCTTGGTTTCAGCGCAGTTCCTTGGATTTATTTTAGCACCAAATATCCATTGAGTAGATATTTTGAAATGCAGAAGAATAAAGAAGCTGCTCAATTTCTAGCGGAATATGTTCTTACCACAAGAACCCTTGGCGGCTCTTTTCTTTGGCCTAAGTCCTTGTGTAGTACGTATAATAAAAGTAGAGGCATTAGAAGCTATATTGAGGATAGAGTTGACCTTACTTTGTTAGAAATAAAACACATATATGAAATTAGAAAATGGGAAAAATTGTTGCCATATGGCGGAGATATTCTTTTTCAAAGCTGTAAGAACAATGACGCTCAAACATGGTTTGGCTTTTTTAAAAGCTTTGAAGATTATGTAGACTTCTTTGAGTTTAATGATTTTGTAGAGAATATAAGTAAAACCAGTAAAAAAGAGTATATACCGATAAATATTCTTACGGGAAAAGCTTTTGAAACAGATTATCCACGTCGTCAAACAAACGTTCTCAAAAAAATTGAAGACGAAAAACAGCTAAAAGAAATGCTCGAACGAGTTAGGGATATGGTTGAAAAGAGAACAAAGAAAATGGAAGACCTGATAAACGAATACAAGCAAACTAATGATACAAAAGGAGAAAAGCATGAAAATATACTGCATGAGTGATATCCACGGCTGTTATTCAGCACTTTGCGACGCTTTGGAGCTTGTCATTGACCACCTTGACGAGCCTGACACAAAGCTTATCTTTCTGGGAGATTATATCCACGGCGGCGAGGACAATATAGCTGTGCTTAAAAAGATAATGGGCTTGCAGAATATATATGGTCATAGGAAGGTGGTGGCGCTTCTTGGCAATCACGAGGAAATGGTGATGAGCGGTTTTTCTTCGGTCAATGAAATGCTAGGCAGCGGCGAATATGATGACTCTGATGACTCGTATAGATATTGGTTTGAACGTCTGCCGAGATATCATGTTGAGGGCAACACTATCTTTGTCCACGCTGGCATTGACGAGGATTCGGGCAATGCTTGGGAATACTGCACCGAGGATTATATTTTTACAGAGCAGTATCCCCACAGGCTTGGCAAGATACACGGACTTGACAAAAAGGTGGTGGCAGGGCATGTCCATACCAACACGATTTCAGGCGACCACAGATTTAACGATATTTACTATGACGGAGCGAGTCACTACTACATTGACGGAGATGTGCTCAGCACAGGAGATATAAATGTTCTTATGGTAGACACTGACACTGATAAGTATTATAAGGTAACAGAGAATTACAATATTCCTATTGAGCCTTATGACAGTGAAGCTTGGTAGACTATTGTATGCCGTCTTAAAACCAAATATAACACTAACGTCCCCAAGTTTTCCTCGGGGACGTTTTTTACTTTGTCAACTGCCATGAAAAGAGTTAATTAAAAATTCAGAACTTTTGTTCGATTTTCTATTGTAAAACAGAAAGTTTCGTGGTATACTATTATACATAAAGGAAAAAGGCGGTGATGCTATGGAAAAGACCTATGTTGCAATAGACCTGAAATCTTTTTATGCTTCGGTTGAGTGCGTGGAAAGGCAGCTCGACCCATTGAATACAAACCTTGTGGTGGCTGATGAGAGCCGAACGGAGAAAACTATATGTCTTGCAGTGTCACCGTCACTGAAAAGCTTTGGTATTTCAGGCAGGGCAAGGCTTTTTGAGGTCATTCAGCGTGTGGAGCAGGTCAATAAGGAGCGTTTGCAGAAAGCTCCTAAAAGACAGTTTGCAAAGAAAAGCTATATCTATTCGGAGTTATCTGACCCTGCCTGCGAGCTTGATTATATCGTGGCAACTCCGCAAATGGCGAAATATTTGGCTGTGAGTGCAAAAATATACGGTATTTATCTGAAATATGTGTCACCAGAGGATATTTTCGCCTATTCTATTGACGAGGTCTTTATTGACGCAACGGGCTATCTCGGGCTTTATAACGTTGACGGACGTGGCTTTGCACAAATGCTCATTTTGGACGTGCTGAAAACTACAGGTATAACCGCCACAGCAGGCGTTGGAACGAATATGTATCTGTGCAAGGTGGCAATGGATATTGTGGCAAAGCATATCCCTGCGGATAAAAACGGCGTCCGTATCGCAGAGCTGAACGAACAGCTTTACAAAGAAACGCTGTGGGGGCATACCCCTATCACGGACTTTTGGCGTGTGGGCGCAGGCACAGCGAGCCGTCTTGAAAAGCTTGGTATTTACACCATGGGGGATATCTCACGCTGGTCGCTGGACCATTATCTTATAGGGAAGCTTTACAAGGTTTTCGGCAAAAATACCGAGCTTCTTATCGACCACGCATGGGGTATCGAGCCTACTGCCATACCTGACGTGAAGTCATACCGCCCCTCAAACAACAGCATTTCCTCTGGGCAGGTCTTGCAAGAGCCGTGTAATTATGAGCGCACAAGGCTTATCCTGTGGGAAATGGCTGATATGCTGTCCCTTGATCTTGTGGATAAGGGCGTTGTGACAAATCAGATCGTGCTCACTGTGGGGTATGATAAAGAAAGCTTGGCGGACGGTCACTATACGGGCGAGGTGGTTTGCGACCACTATGGCAGGAAGATACCAAAGCACGCCCATGGCACTCAAAATCTAGGCAGGCACACTTCCTCGACCAGAAAAATAACAGACGCAACCATGGCTCTTTTTGACAGAATTATCGACAAGACTTTGCTTGCAAGACGGCTTAATCTGACCGCCTGTAATGTCATAAGAGAAGAGGATATCCCCGAAGCTGAGAGCTATGAGCAGATAAGCTTGTTTGATATGGCGAAAGCGGCAAATGCTGATAACAACGCAGAAGAAAAAGAAAGGGCATTGCAGGAAGCAATGCTCTTGATAAAGCACAAATATGGGAAAAATGCCATTTTGAAAGGCACAAACTATACCGAGGGAGCTACGGCAAGAGAGCGCAACCGCAGTATAGGCGGTCACAAGGCATGAAAGGTGGGGCTTACAATGTACGACAATTATTATGATATAAAGCAGTTTTCACGTCCACACTATGACGACCATCCGCAAATGTCTATATCGGACAGGGCGGCGCAGTTCAGCCCTTTTGCAGCTTTGACAGGCTATGACGCTGCTGTTGATGAAACCGCAAGATACACCGAAATCAGGGAGGAGTTGACCGAGGACGAGATAAACAAGCTCAATGACGATCTCAACCGCCTGCTTGATATGCTTGATGAACGCCCTGAGATAAGGGTGACATATTTTGTTCCCGATAAGAGAAAAAGTGGTGGCAGTTATCAGACCAAGACAGGCATAGTGAGAATTTATGACAGCTATACTAATGAGCTTGTTTTTATGGACAAGACTAGGATAGCTGTGGAGGATATGTGTTTGGTGGAGTTTGTGGAGGAGAGAGGGAAAATACAGTAGAATAAACCTTATTTGCCGTAATGTTTTTGCATTCTTTTTTTGTGAAAATGAGGAATAAGAAACGGATAGCCGTCTGATGAGGACGGTCTATCCGTGTTTGGGTATATTCAGTTACTAAGCTAAATCAGAATTTAAAGCTTTCTTAGATTATCAATTTCAATGCCATTTCCATCTGGATTTTCTCCCTTGTGTGCCTCTATCAGTTTTTCACAAGGGAAATCACAACACTTTCCACAATGAGGTAGAACTTGGCTTGCAGCACATGCATAAATCTCACAAGTGCCCCAAAATGGCTGTCCCTTATGCACGTAGCATCCCGTACAATTTTGCTCTGTTTTAAATCTACAAGAATCACAATCGATACCGCAACTGCTATAATTTGACATATCAATCTCACCTCCCACAAATTCTGATTTAAGCGAGGAAGCCGCATTGCCCCTCAATTATTCTTATTATACCAAACAGCCCCGAAAAAGTCAATTCGTAAGCCCTTTTTTTACGCCCTTTTCATTGCAATATACCGCCATTTGTGCTATAATCAGGATATAGGGCAGAGTGGAGGTGAATCGCAATGGATAACGAAAACGAAGAATTAGTAAACTGTGTATTATACAAGAAAATCAAACGGGTGGAGAGCGCAGAAATCTCTGTCAGCAAGACTATGATAAAATCGGCTCAACAGGATAATGACGGCAATTGATGATCATATTAAATGAATAGGAGGGTTTTACTTGACCGTTGATACAAAAGAGGTAGTTACTACTATAGCCTATATGATAGGCGTCCGAATGTCGGCGCTTACCGTGAGTTACGGTGAGTGTTCCGAGCTTATCGAGAAGCTCCAAGCCGATAAGGACGCCACTACGATAAGATATTTATGTAAGCTGCGAACCGTACTGATGCAGAAATTCAAAAAGACCGATGATCTGATGCGGTTTCAGCTCAAAAATTTGCATAATATAGAATGGTACGATACGGATAATATCAAACAGCTTGAAAAATGGGGATTTACCATTATCCAAGCGAATTGCCGTTCAGAGAAGTATATGCAGGAGTTTACAAGGCTCATCAATGAAAATATCGACAAATGCTCTCAACTATTCTACGATTGGCTGAATTGGGAGTATATCAGAGATCTGTTCTTTGTCCCGAAATACAATAAGAACGGTGTAATGAAAGCCGAGTTCAATAAATATATGGCGAATATCGAACATTACCCATTTCAGATGTATATTCACTGGCAACCTGCCGAAGTCGGGAGCATCATCTATTCCGACCGTAAGTTTTTGAAGATCATCTACGGTCAGCATAATGACAGCTTCACCGATTATACGAAATATCGGGACGCAGATGATGAAACACGAAACAATATCTATAATTTTATCGACAGCACCGAGAAAACAGCTATAGCTGTCGATTGTGAGAACTCTGATCCATACAAGCTTTATAGTGTTCTGAAAGGCTTGAATCAGGAGGAGCTTGCTAAGATCGAGAAGATCACGCTATATGACGATCCGAACACTACCGCAGGCTGGGATTGGCTCTCTAAATTCACGCATATACCCGTTGAACATATAGAGATCGACCGAGTGACAGACAGAAAGTCACTGGTCGATGTGCGAATGACCGCAAGCGTAGTCACTGACTTCTACCGTGACGGGATAACATCTTTTATCATTGTGTCAAGTGATTCGGACTTTTGGGGACTCATCGAGAGCCTGCCGAAAGCAAAGTTTCTCGTTATGTACGAATACGAGAAGTGTGGAACGGCGATCAAAAACGCCCTCGCACAGCATGGCATTTACTACTGTGCCATTGATGATTTCTGCACCGCAGGCACGGAGGAGTTGAAACGTGCCGTACTCTTTGCAGAGCTTGAAAAGCATTTGCCCTCACTCATTGGAGAGAATCCTCTGGAGCTTACTCACAAGATATATGAAGCCACAAAAGTGACCGCTACCATGAAAGAAATGGAGAACTTTTGCAATAGATATGTCAAGACATTGCGTCTCAAGGTGAACTCCGAAGGAAAATTCGTGATAGAGATCCAAACAATCTAAAAAAAACTCCCATGGCTTTCTATCAATATCATTAAGCTAATAAAATCAAGAAATAAAATTGCGTGAAAATATCTAAGCCCCACGGTGTATTTAAGGTCATCAGAAGAAAAAAGATCTTCAGATAAATTTGTAGCAATTACTTCATAGCTGTCATCTGATATTTTAAAGCGAACAATCCGTACAGGCAACTCATAAATAACAGTAGGCTCTGATTTTTTTTGTTTTTTTGAAGGAAGAAAATCAAAGGTACAGTTAAAACTTTTTTGCATAAAAAAAACTTCATACCGCTGTGAAACAGTATGAAGTCTGAAAAAATTTTAGATCACCAGCAGTAGCATACAGAGTAGATCGTTACTGTGCCGTTTGCTGCACCTGCATGGATCTGATCCAGCTTTCCGCCGAAATCGGAAGTGCCGAATGCTGACTTGCAGTTGTTGTAAGAATACTTTGCGTAGTAGTGTCCGTTTGCTGTGCCTGTTTCGCTTGGTGAAACCTTTGCCCACTCTGCTCCGCCTGACCAGCTCTGCAGAACAAATTCTACCTGATTCTGTGTTCCTGAGTATTCAACGTAGAAGTAGCCGTTTGACTGAATGTCATATGCGTTGAAGCTTCCGCCATTCCTTGAAGTCATTGCTGAAACAGCCTGACCCCATGCTGAAGCAGTTGAAGAACCCCAGAAGATCGATTTGTAATTGCTGTCTGAACTGCTTGAAGAAGATGAAGATGAGGAAGAACCTGATGTTGATTCAAGATACCAAAGCTGGCACTTTCCGCCCCAGTAGCTCCACTGGTTAATGTTTGCTCCGTCAGCTGTGTTCTGTTCGTAAACGTCGAGGCATGAGTAGCAGTCTGAGATCTTTGTCTTGATAGCATAAGCGTCGCCGATCTTTACAAGCTGAAATTTCTGACAGTCACCGCCGTGATACTGCCACTGGTTGATGTTAGCACCATTGTCCCTGCTCCAGTTGTATACGTCAAGACAGCTTTTGTAATTTGATGCACCTGTGTAAATAGTGTAATAGCCGTTTCCGTCGCTTACAAGCTTGAATTTCTGATTGTTTCCGCCTGTACCTCTGTACTGCTGAACGTCTGTGCCGTTGTCAGCCTTTGCCTTGTATACGTCAAGATACTTGCCGCTGAGTGCGCTCTTGATGTAATATGTTCCGTCAAGTCCGAGAACTCCGCCGTTGGAATCTGTTGAAGTTCCTGAAGAAGAACCGCCGGAAGAGCTTCCTGAACCGCTGTAAACTGAGCAGGTCTTAGAAGTTGCCTTAATTCCGTTTGAGCCGTTGATAAGTGTATTTCCCCATGAAGAAAGGCTTGAGCCGTCCCATGAGTTTGCAATGTCGAGGTAGCTCATGTCAGAGTTGTTGCCCTTCCATGACCAACCAAGATAGCCTACGCCCTTGCTTGTGCAGTAGCTCATGATAGTAGCCTCATCAACGTCGCCGTTTGTGTGCTGACCGCCGAACTCGCCGATAACAACAGGCACACCGATGTTGAGTGCGTTATCAATGTTGTTTCTTACAGTTGATGCGTTTCCGCCTGCGTATTCATACATATGAATGGAGAATACGGTGTTCTTCTGTGAGTCTGCGTTGAAAACAGACTTACCGTAATCCTTGATGCTGTCAGGATACTGTCCCCAGCCTGCGCAGTCTACCATAAGCATATTTGTAATGCCTGCGTTTCTTAAAGATTGGATAGCAGTCTTGCAGCCGTCAGCCCATGCGCTTCCGTTCCATGTGCCGTACCACTCGTTTGCGATGTTTACGATAACATATTTCTCAGTACCGCTGAGAACGCTCTTCATTTCCTTCCAGTAGTCAACACACTTGTTAAGATCATAAGTGCTGTCGCTGCCTGTTGCGTCATGTACTTCGAGAATGCATATCAGCTTGTTTGACTTGCACCAGCTTATGATGTTCTTTACTTCCTGTGCGCTTGTTTTTGTGTACTTTGAGCCGTTTGCAAGTACGACTCTTACGGTATTTGCGCCGTTGTTTGCAGCACCCTTGATAGAAGTTTCAGTCTTCTCTGTGTACCATGCATGAGCAATGTTCACGCCACGCATAACGAACTTGTTTCCATTAGCGTCATAGATACTGGTACCGCTTACATAAAATCCTGATGCCGCCTCTGCGGTCGGTGTTGTCATAAAACCGAAGCAGGTTATTACGGCAAACATTACAGCAACAAAAGTCTGTAATGCCTTTGCAGAAAAAGTTTTGTTCTGTACCATAAAAAGCTCCTCTTATACAATTATTTTTTTAATACCGGTATTCTAAGGCAGCACTGTATTATCCTCGTGCGTTGCTGCCTTAACTCTGTCAACGTAAAACATTATATTATTAAAAGTAAAATAAGTCAACTTAAATATTTAAGTAAAACGTTTACACAAATAATTTTCGTATTTTAGCACAATTTTTCGTAGATTAATTGAACAATATGACTAAATTTTATCACATATCCAGTATAATATGTTGTATGTACACAAAACTCTGCTTTTAAATTTCAGAAAATTAAGAAACTTTTTGAAACAAAAATCGGTATATACGCTACGTTGTGAGCATATATACCGATATAAAATTTCCTTTATATTGATTCTATCAAGCCGTCGGAATATATCCTTTTTTTTGTTCTCGTACAAATTCAGAGATCATAATCAGACCTCCTTATTCTAGTGTGGTATCACCGTATTTTACATCCTCCACTTCACAATCTAACTGAATGTCATGAGGCTTTCTATTTGTTGTATTTTATCTTGACATTGTCACATCTTTGTGATAAAATTAGTAATATGTGAGAAATTATAGTGGAAAGGAAAAAATAATATGAAGTTATTTAAGCGGACGCTTACGACGGCAGTGGCAGTGTGTCTTGCACTGCAAAGTGCAGTGGTATGCTTTGGAGCTGAGGCAGAGGAACAAATTCCTGCTGGCGGAGAGGAAGTCGGTCTTTATACGTCGGAGAACGATGAAGCCATTCAGTTGACTGAGGATATGTATAGCAGTTGGTATGAAGGCGATCAGACGTATGACGGCACGGAAAAGACGCTTTATGGCTATTCTCTTAAGGACAGCAACAACTATTACTGGCTCACTGAGGACGAGGACTATGTTGTTACTTATGAGAACAACATAAACGTAGGTACAGCGACGGCTACTTTCACTGGTATAGGCAATTACACAGGAAGCTTTACAAAGAATTTCAATATCGTGCCAACTGATATTTACCGTGCGGATATTGACTGCGAGTATGAGCAGAGCTACTGTGCCGGTAAACCTGTTCAGCCAAAACCTATTGTTACATACAATGATATTGTGCTTGCTGAGGGCGTTGACTATGAGATCGAATATGAGGACGACTGTGGCGAGCTTGGCTGGCATTATGCTTATATTAAAGGTATCGGCAACTTTAATGGAACCGATTCCTTTGAGTATAACGTTGTAGAGGCTGAAATATCCAGCGAGAATATTTCTGTGGATACTAGCTGCACCTACACGGGTTATGCTCAGACTCCTGCACCTGTTGTTACAGTTAGTGGTGCGGTGCTAAGACGTGGCGTTGATTATAATGTATCATACACAAACAATGTGAATGCCGGAACAGGCTATATGACCATAGCAGGAATGAACGGCTATACAGGATATGTGACAGTGCCTTTCACTATCAGCCCGAAAGCTGTTTCTGAGGTCGAGATACTAAAGATAGCTGATGTGGATTATACCGGTAAAGCTGTCAGACCGAGCCTTTTTGTCAAGGCGGACGGAAATATGATCAAGAGTTCTGACTATACTGTAACATATTACAATAACACAAATATAGGCACAGCGACCGCTGTTGTTACTCTTGGCGGAAACTACGAAAGCAGGTACCCTGTTTCGACAACATTCAAGATCATCCTTGGAAAGCCAAAGGGATTTAAGGCTACCGCTGACTCTACCACTTCTGTAAAGCTTAGCTGGAACAAGATCGGCAATTGCAAATACAGGGTTTATCGCTATGATCCAAAGAAAAAGACCTACAAGCGTCTGACGGTCACGAGTTCCACAAGCTATACTGACAAGAAGCTTTCAGAGGCAACGAGTTATACTTATGCCGTAAAGCTTGAATACAACTCTAAGACCGGCCCTTATATAACCGTAAAAGGCAACACGAAGTTATCCACACCGAAAATGACGGTAAAGGCTTATAATAAGAAAGTCACGATAAGCTGGAAGAAGAACACAAAGGCTGAGGGATATCAGATATACTGGTGCAAGGGCGATGAGTGGACTATCCCACATAACGATTACTATAGTATGCCAAAGGATTGCTATAACGATTATGTTCAGCTCAAGAAGATAACAAAGAACAGCACAACCTCTTATACAAAATCAGACCTTTCAGGTTCAAAGAATTATCACTTCAAAATGAGGGCTTATAAGACCATAAACGGAAAGGTGGTTTACAGCAGCTGGACGGGTATCCAATGCAAGATAAACACAGTTTCAAGACTTAATGCGGCAACAAAGAAGAGCCACAGCACTTATAAGATCTACAACGTTCAGGGCAAGAAAACAAAGACCTCGACGCACACTCTTACGGCAGAGGAGAAGAAGATACTTAAAAACTTTGCCTCAAAGCATTTCAAGAAAGATTGGTCGGCGGCAAAGAAGATCGAATATACTGCGGACTGGATAAGAAAGAATTTGAAATATGGCAGGATACCGACAGGCTCGCACAGCAAGAATATCTTTGTTTACAAAGAAGGTCAATGTGCTGATTACAATGGCGCACTGGTGGAAATGATGGTTTATCTCGGCTATGACGCAAACCTTGTTATGGGCAACCGCAAGGGCGGAGGACAGCACTTCTGGGGCGAGATAAAGATAGACGGAGTGACTTATCTGCTGGAAGTCGGAGAAAAGGTCTATGACAGCCCACAATGGAATTACAAGTGGCAGTTTATGTGCCTTAAATATTCAGAGGCTGACGGCGGTTACAAGAAAAACGGAAAGCTATACTAAAACAAAATGCTCTGCGGAGAGTGTGATTCCGCAGAGCATTTTTTCACTTTAATAAATTTGCGATACCTAATAAACCATTATTGCTTCTTCACTGTTTTTTTCTGACATATAATGAAGAATATGTTATAATGGTTCAAAATAGAACGATTTTGAGAAGGGGAAGAGTAAATGTTTTTTGGGGATAAGCATAAAACGATCACCTGCTATTATGAATCATTGACAAAAGCGGTGCGTATATCTGCATGATAGTCATGGGATTGCAATTGCTGTTTCGATAATGATCGTTTTTTTGTAAACTAAAGAGCAACTGATGTTTTTCAGTCGCTCTTTTTTGTTTTATAATGGCGAAAAAATCTTATGATACTTCTTGCCAAATCCCTTTCAATATATTATAATGTATTTAGAAGATCATATTTGAAAGGAACATATGGAAAATGAAAAACATTGTTACAGCCCTGATGCAGTTTGTGATACTTGTGGTAGCACTTATCATTGTGACCTTTGCTATACCGAAGATCGCAGGAAACGATGACAGATATGATAAGTACATAGCTGAAAACTCAAAGCAGACCGTCACTGTGGGAAGCGCCTTTGGCGTTGTCAAAGACGGTGAAAAGGCTTCGTATACTGATATTGATAACAGCCTGAAAAATATCTTTAGTAAAGTGACTCCGCTGCAAAAGCCTGTGAATAAAATTCTGAACAGGCAAATAAGCTTCAAGCAGGCAAAATATTTTGAATACTATTGGCTCACTGCACTTATTTCAGGCGTGCTTTGCTGGATATTTGCGGCAGGCTTTCCGTTTAGGATAGGGCGAAAGGGCTTCAATGTGTTTGGTTCTGTGTATAATAACTTTTCAAAAGTTGTTCTTCTTGAAGATGAGATGACCCGTGAGGAATATGAGGTCGATTTAGGTATGACCATATGGGGACCTTTGTGGATAATCCTTATTGCTCTGCGTGCGACCTTTGCTATTACATGGGGCTTTATTCTGCCTTTTGTGATAGCCGCCAATCTTGCCATAGGCATTATAAGAATAGTTGGAAATATTATTATCGTCAGCGTCCGTGGTGCTGCCGCTGATGCAAAAAGGCACAGCCTTTCGCAAAAGCTTGACAAAACGACCTTTTCTATTTATCCTGAGGGCGGATATTTCAGAGTAGAGCAGGACCAGGACAATGGTCAGGGCGTATATGTGAAAAATTATTGGAATGCTGTTGCGGTAAAAGCATTGTTTGAAAGCGAAGCTGAAAATAAGTCTTTCAGCAAGGAGGATTCTGAGGAAAATATTCTTCGTGGAGATATAAAAGAGAAGAAGTTTTATGAAACATATCGTTTGCTCAGCCGTATAAAGGGTCTTTTCAATAATGATATCAAGAGTAAAAAAGCAATTATCACCGCTTCATTAAAGAACAAAGAGGGCGGCTATGAATACAGATTTATTGCTGAACCGGAATTGTATCATGTTTATATGGTGGGTGATGAAAAGGCAGAAAATCTTAGCCATAAGGATCTGAAAATAGATTTTAATGCCGCAATGCTTCTTGACCTGCTTGATTTTGACCGAAAGGGTCAAAGATATGATCATAATGATTTTCTTAATTTGTATTACGCTGATAGTGATGAATTTACGGCTAAGCTTATGAATTATAATCATAAGCTGATAGCAAAGTTTGGCAGAAACAGATATGACGAGTATTTTGAACAGCACAAACAGCAGATAATCGAACACCGCCGATATAAAAAGCTTTCGGCTGTGGGAGAGGACGATGAGTGAGATAATAAGTATTTGATATAATAAACAAGCCTCCCACGGAATTGTTTCTGTGGGAGGCTTTGCTTTCCGTACACCAAATTACCTACCGCTTGTGCAACTTTTTTGCCGTTTGTGCAAATATTATTGACTTTTTGTTAAGAATCATAGATAATTATTATAAATATTCATGCTGTTAATTAGAGATGCTTATTAAACAATGAAAATGAGAATAATAGAAAACTCAGCGAAAGTGTTTCTGCAGACGATGAGCTATGATACTGAAACAGTTGAGTGAGCAATGGTGGACACTATGGCGGCTGTCATAATGTCAGATGAGGAGAGGTGAAATATGGATAAAAAGATAAAAGCTTTTTTTGCAGCTATGGGAATTGCCACGGCGTTGTTAGTGCCTGTTTCTGCATCTGCGGATAATTCTGACTCAAAAGTGCAGGTGAGCATCGACATCACTTGGGACTCTTTGGAGTTTACCTATACAGACGGGCAGTGGGATCCTGAGACCCACTCATATAAATGTGGCGGTTGGTCTGACAGCGGCGGAAATTTTACTTTGACAAACACAGGGAATATGGGTGTTATGGCGGATTTTTCATACAAACAAGCAGAGGGCATGGACGAGATAAAAGGCTATTTTTCAAGCAGTGAGCTAATAGTGCCTATCTCAGAAAGTAAGAATTGTAAGTTGAGCCTGTCAGGTAAACCGACAGAGCATTTTGAAAGCAAGACTATCGGCACTGTTACAGTGAATTTCACTACTGATGATTCTGGAGATGCAGGCGACAGTACGATAACAGGCTGGTATAAGGATGAGGAAACCGGCGATTGGTACTATTATGATAAGAACGGCAAATTGGTCACAGGTTGGTTTAAGGACGGCGGAAGTGAATGGTATTATGCCGATGAAGACGGCAAGCTTGTCAGAGGTTGGTTCAATGATGGTGGAAATGATGGGCGTTATTCTGGTGATGACGGAAAATTGCACTCAGATTGACTCAAAGTTAATGACAATTGGTACTATTTTGACAGAAACGGCTCAATAGCAAAGAATACCATTATTGACGGACGATATATTGGACTTGACGGCAGGTGGGACGGGATAGGCGACGCACCAAATACATAAATAATGATAATTTGTAAAGGATTAATTACTTATGAAAAATACGATCTCGATCATAATGGCATTAGCACTTGCGGCAACTCTCAGTACGGTAGTGTTTGTAGCGGAGGCTGGTGACGGAAACATCAAAAAGAATATCAGTGTAAAGGCAAAGTATGTGGAGGATATCAAAGCCTCAAAAACTATCCAGGCTGACGTTGTATGGGGTAAAATGGAGTTTACATACAATATGAGCGGAACAAAGACTTGGAATGCAAAAACTCATGAATATGATATCGACACAAATGGCAAATGGTCTGCAAAAGGTAATGATATAAGCGTTACAAACCATTCAAATAGGGATATCGACGTTGATTTTACATATGAGCCACTTGATAAATACAGCTTGGTAAAGGGCGAATTTACATATGATGAAGTCACAATACCAACAGCTGAAAACAAGGCTGTCGATGACGAAATTCTCACAATAAGCACAGATCTCACCCTCAGCGGTGGGCTTTCATCGGACGTCACGGATCTCACAAAAGTAGGAAATGTGGCAGTAACTATCGCAGAGGCAGTGCAGTAATGTTGTGAAAAACGCAAACACCTATGGCAGAAGGCTTGTCTGTCATAGGTGTTTTTGCGTTTAAGCCCTATAAATTTTGAACTCTTTTTCTCCGGCTTAGATTTGATATGTGTGCGAGAAATAATAAAGATAAAGTAAACTTAGCTACAATATATAACACATCAACCATTAATTCGCTAAAAGGCATTAATAGTACCTTGATCGTGTGAAATTTATTGACAAGTTAAGCTGATTATGGTACAATTAGTGCATGAATCAATGATAGGAAAGAAAGGAGCGTATTAGATGTTCAATGTAGATGATTTTAAGGCAAGGCTTTTATCTGCAAGAAAAGAAGCATATAATACAAAGACCAAAAAGAGAGGCTATTCTCAGGAAGAGGCAGCGGAACTATTAATTGGTGAAGGGGGAAAACGTTCAACTGTAGCTGCGTGGGAAAATCCCAATCGAAAAAATCTACCCAGTGTCGAATCTCTGTTAAAGATCGCAGATCTTTATGATGTAGATGTTAGGTATCTTCTTGACGGAAAGAGAGAAGAGCCTAATGTGGAAAATAAAGCCATAGCGTTTGCTCTAAACCTTAGCGTTGATAATGTTGTCACTCTTAAAAATAACCCTCGGTATAGCAGCATCGTAAGCAAGATAGTAGGTAAAGAGCTGTTTGAGCAGATCGTAAATAAAACCAATAATTTGGCGTTATCTTCCGTTTTGAAAGACGTGATATTGACCTCGTTTACGGCAACGTTCAGCAAGAAACTCAGTAAAATGTTCGATCACTATTATTTTCAAGAACTGCCGATAAGCATAAGTCAAGATGGCTTTCTTGATTTTATCAAAAAGAACATTCCATATGATGAAAAAAGCTTTGACGTTGATGGATTTATTGAGGCGAATTTTCTGGAAGATGGCAACGGCTATGTTTACCTGTCAGCGGAAAAAGGCTGGGATAGTATGAAGCCTGAGGAAAAATACGAACATATTTTCAAATGCATTTCCGAGATATGCTTTGATTATTTTCTGTCAACAAAGACGCAGGAACTTCTCAAGGTAAATATCAATAATACATTTTCACAGCTTATTGACGAAGTTGTCGAAGAAAGAAATCAAGAAATCCACGAGAGATTCAAGGAAAAGTCTGAAAAATATATTTCAGAGTAATAGCTTTTTGACAAAACAAGCGTATACCGATTTGGTATACGCTTGTTTTGATTATACCGTGGTCATTATTATGGTACTATAAGTGCCGTTTGTTGAATTATAAATAGTTTGGCATGTGACAAATAACGTACTAGACGTAACGGCGAAAGCGTGTTATACTATAAATATAGAGAAGATGAGTATGAAAGGAGTGGGCAACATGGAAAGCGGTCGTGTTCAGGTTAGCTTTTTGGGAATGTCTTTTAATCACCAGATGTCCTGGATAGATGAAACTGTCTCACATATAGTTACACATAATTTACAACCAAAGATAAGGGCAGAAGGTAGGAAAGCCTATGGTCAAAAGGGCTACACACACGCTTTGAAAAGAATATTTGAAGTAATAAAGAGCGACCCAAAGAATATAACGAACCTGGATGAGATTGTAAAGGCGGAAAGGAAGCTGAAGGACTATCTATATGACGGGAAGTTTTCAGATGATGAAATGCTAAGCTGTTGGGGTAAATACACACAAAACTATATGAATGAGTTGTAGGATATGTGATTATAAGAGGAGAGGTTATTTTTATGTCAAAGAAGAAGTTGAATATTCCACTATCGGAGTTTATAAACTTAAATGAGAAAAAACCAGAGGATATGACAGGCTGTGTCGTGCTATATAAGAATGGCAGCTTAGACGTAGCAACTTGGTATTCGCATGCCTACAACCCAGATGATGAGCCAGGGTATTTAGGACAGTAGCGGTAAAGAAGTTTTCAAGAAAACATTGTAAGACAGGTACAGCAAGCTAAATAATTCCCGAAAGAGTGCTTACAATGATTGATGAGATTTACAATAGCAGAATTGGAGCTATCAAGACCTATCATTTCTCCGATAAGTGGGAAAAGACCGCTATTCCGTTTGAGGAGTCGCTGACTGAGGAACAGACCATCCTGTTTCACAAGCTCTGCGATTTGCAGAGTTAGACTGCCGCTGATGAGATAAGGGCTGCTTACAAGGTCGGTTTCAAGGACGGCGTGGCTTTGATGAGAGAGGTTCAGGAGTAATCACATATACCTACTATGGAAATTGTCTTATCCCTGTGATACGGGGATAAGACTTTTTCATTTCAATAGGCTTCTACAAATAATTTGTAGAGTACAATTGTAAACTTTCTGTGAACACTATTGACTATTATCATTTTTAAGAATATAATATACATTGAGAAAGGTGGTCATGCAATGAAACTATCCGATGTTATTACAAACCCCATAAGGATGAAAATCATGCAGTTTCTCCAGATCAAGAGCGAAGCAACGACCAAGCAGATATGCGAGGAATTGCACGATGTTCCACAGCCTACGCTTTATCGTCATATCAATTATCTTCTGAAAGAAGAAGTTTTGATCGTCAAGGAAGAACGAAAGGTGCGGGGAAGCTTGGAAAGGCTTTTAGCACTTAACGAAGCTAAATTTACTGAAAATATAGATATAGCTGACAGTGCCTATCAGTTTCTCATGGCACTGTATGGCAGTTTCCAAAGATACAGCGATAAAGAAAATGCAGATCCGTTTGCTGATATGTTGTCCTTGCGTACCTATATGCTTACTCTGACCGATGAAAGCTATGAAAATCTCTTTAAGGAGATAAGAGAAATAATAGGTAAATATTCAGAGCCGGAGGAAGGCGGAAAAAGCAGGAGCTTTTCGGTCATCTCAGCACCCGTTGCAAAGGAGGAAAAGAAATGACAAAATTCAGAAAGGCGTTATTATTCACATTATGCCTGATACCGTTTGCAGCTGTCGGCGGTTGGTTCACGGCTCAAATGTCCATAGCAAGTGTAGACGAAGAAGCGCTTGCAAATGCAATACAGCAGGTAGGAAGCAAGGAAATGGTCATGCTCTTAACGACGCTACAGACGGTTATTTATGCCGTTATTTGTGGCTTTTTAGGATATATTGTTGCAGATAAAATCGGTCTTATCCGACCCTTTCAGCTTGCCAAAAAGGATACGCTTATCACACTGCTTGCAGGAGCGATATGCGGAATTATCGTGAGTGCCGATGCCTTTACCTTTGCAAATTGGATACCCGAGCTGGCAGACAGCTATGAGAACTCTAAGAGCTTTGATACTCCCACATGGATCGCATCTATCCTGTATGGCGGTGTCATTGAGGAAGTTATGATGCGACTGTTCTTTATGAGCCTGATCGCATTAATTGGTTGGAAGCTGTTTTGTAAAAAAGAGGATGCTGTTCCTGAAAAGATACTTGTTGTCTCGAATATCACCGCTGCTGCATTGTTTGCTGCAGCACACCTCCCCTCAACAGCGCAAATCATAGGGCACCTAACTCCTATGCTCATTTTCAGAAGTTTTCTGATGAATGGTGCATTTGGTATCTTATTCGGCAGATTCTACCGAAAATACGGCATACAGTATGCGATGCTTGTACATATGCTGGCGCATATCGTCAGCAGAACGATTTGGCTTATCATTCTATGAGGTGAACCTATGGATATCAAAGAAAAGAATATCACGATACAGGGCGAATATCCTATCGGTACAACGATCACTTATGATGACGAGAAGAAAAAATCTCCTGCTGTTGTCATCATCATGGGAACAGGAAAGCTTGACCGTGACGGAAATGGTTTCGGATTCCATTCCGATATATACAAAAGTCTGGCTCAGGCATTTGCGGAATGTGGCTATATATCCGCCCGTTATGACAAGCGCGGAACACACGCTTCAGGTGGTAGTTTCAACAGTGCAGGACTTTCAGACCTGACAAATGATGCGATCTCCGTTATTCGGTATCTGAAAAGCCTGCCTTATGTCGATGAAAACAGAATACTCATCTGTGGACACAGTGAGGGTGCTATGATAGCAACGCTTACTTCAGAAAAGGAAGATACGGCAGGATTAATCCTGCTTGGCGGTGCTGGAATGTGTTTAAAGGACGCACTATACTATCAGAACAGGCTCATGGCTGAGGAACTTCCCGATATGAAAGGTGTGGCAGGAGCGATCATGCGAAGATCCTTTGATCTACATAAACAGCTTGAGATGATAGATGATACGTTCAGAAAAAGCAAGGAGACAGCTAAAGAAAGGGTGTACGTCAAGGGTGCAGCTATGCCCGCAAAGTGGCTGAGAGAACACGGCTCATATACTTCGGAGGATTTTGCCGAGATTTTGAAAAGATACGACAAGCCTGTACTTGCGATAACGGGCAAGGCAGATTTTCAGGCAGACTACCGCAAGCTTGACGCAATTCGGGCAGAATGCCACATAAGCTGCTTTGCTCCCGAAGGTCTTACACATATTCTGAGGGTAAATGATGGCGATAACAGTATTCTGAATGTAAATAAACTATATCGCAGACTTGTGAAAGAGCCAATCAATGCTGAACTTATAAAGATGATAAAGGATTGGCTTGATGATCTTGTATAATATGAACACACAAGCAAGGATATGAAGGAGTTTTGCAATGGGCTTTACAAATAACCATAACCTTTATAATCGTAATGATAAGGGTGATACTTCAAAAGCCATAGCCTATTGTCACACACGATTTCCGTTCCGCATAAGTCGTTATCGGAATTATGGAGCGTTCCATAACAGGCAGATACCCAAAAGGTACACACTAACCGTAAGCGTTCTCTCTGAGCTTTCAGAGAGGACGCTTTTTTCATCGGTTAGTTTTCCGCTCCGCAGCAGTGGACGGCTCTGAGGGGCATTTCCGTTCGCCAGACGGTCAAGCTGAGGTTTGCTCGGTGATACCGTGACGGATTTCATACTCACGCACACGGCGATAAAAGGTGTTCGCCGTCAAGCCCATTCTCCGCATAAAATCCCTGCCAGTGATTTTCTTGGACTTCCATTCCCCATACAGGTTGCTGAATTTATCCCAATCTATCGAGATAGGCTTTCTGCCTGTGTACTTGCCTTGTGCTTTAGCGATCTCGATGCCCTCACGCTGATGCTGTTTGAGTTGCTCTCTTTCAAGCTGCGACAGGGCGGCGAACACGGTCAACATGAATTTGCCCGTAGGCGTATCTGTGTCAATTTTTTCTTTGTGACTGATCAGCGTTACTTTCCTGTCGGTCAGCGTGTCAATGATGTTCAGCAAGTCCTTTGCAGAACGCCCCAGACGGCTGATACTCTCAACATAAAGCGTATCGCCCTCACGCACATAGTCCAGCATTGCTTTGAGCTGTGGACGGTCTGTACTCGCTCCTGAAAGCTTTTCAGAGAATACACGGTCAACCTGATAGCTGCTCATGATCTCCTGCTGTCTGGCAGTTTCCTGATGTTCCGTTGATACTCTTATGTATCCGATCTTACTCATAAATTTATTCCTTTCTGTCATTCCAGTGTTTGGTTGCCTTTTTGTCTGTTGTATGTTCTATCCCGACTTTGTTCTTTTGTTTCTTCCGTTTTTTGCTTATGAAGATATTGACGAATTATCTTTGTATACTGAACTGCCGCAGCCTTCCTTATGAGAAATGCGTTATGTTCAGATACAAGAGCGTTGAACTTTTCTTTCAGTTCTATTGATAAGCTCTGCAATTCAATGATTTTATTTGCATTTCCGGGAAGATTATAATCCTGAATGTGCCGTTTGACATAGGCATTGGTCTTTTCAAAATCATCAATATCACTCGCATTTCTCTTTCTGAAACGTTTCTGTTTCCAGCCCGATAAATTTCGATATTCTTTATAAATAGGCAGGAGTTTTTCACGATGTTTCATTTCCTCTGTCAGTTTATCGATGGCAGTAAATTCTTTTTGGAGACGATCAAGCTCTTCGGTATGATCGTCATTATGCTTCATATTCCACATGAATGTGCTGAAATCAGCAAATGATGTAATTCCTGCGGCTTCAAGATTTCTGATAATTTCATCAGAGTTACGCATTCCTCTGATAGATGCCCAAACATCTTTATCAGTTTGTTTTGTGCTTTCTGCCTTGATTTTTTCACTGCTCTTTACAAGAGAATTCTGCTTACTTCTGTTTGCTTCTATAGCAGAAAGAATATTATCAGGTTCAAATTTTTCTCCCAGAGTTTTGGCTCTTGTATATCGTTCCTGCCCCTGCATACGAAATTTCAGTTTATTCTTTGTATGTGGAGTATAAACAGCTTCAATTCCGCTGTTCTCACAATTCTGCAAAAAATCATCAAAATCCTTGCTGTATGCAATAATTTCAGAAATCAGTTCTCTCAGTTTGGCTTTCCATGAAGTTCCCAGTTTTTCATGCTCATGTTCAAAGTGAGAAATCCCCTGTCCCTTTTCGGGTTCTTTTATTACGGACAAACCATGTTTCTCACAAATATCATCTGAGATCTGACGGAGTTTTGCCCATGCTCTTTCCTTGACTTTTCCCTGATTATGTTCTGTGGTAAAACTCAATCCGCTGTATAAATTTGTATTATTGAAAATGATGTGGGAATGGATATGCCCTTTATCTGTGTGAACAGCAAGCACATACTGATAATCTCCCTGCAAGAATTTGTCGCACAATTCTTCGCTGACCTGCAATGCTTTTTCAGGTGTAATTTCACCGTGTTCAAAACTTTGAATTATGTGGTGTGCGATGATTCTTGTCCGTCCTGTCCCATTGTTTCTGACAGTTCGGAAATCTTCACTGGCTCCTGAACTGTCTGATCTGCAAGCATAAGACTGGACATATAAACCGTTGACGGTCTTATTTCCGTCTGTGATATAGCGGATAGCCGCCCAGTCTGTTGCTTTGATTGAATGGATAGAAGTAACCGCCAAATCTCATTTACACCTCGCTTTATTTCAAGTAAATCCTCTGCATAGAAACGCCCTGTGCTGTGAAGTCTGACAGCAATCTGGTTGATGTTATTGCTGACTGATTTAATCAGACGGTTTGTTTCTGAAAAGTCAGCTTTGTCAACCATAAGATCAACCCTTGCTTTTACGCAGTCACGAACATATGTAGATTTGCTTCTGTAGCCAAACTGCTGGCATTTATTTTCAATCTCCTGATACTCGCTTTCTGTAAAGCGGATATTCAGCGTTTTGGAGTGATTGCTGTGCTTTGATTCAAGATATTTTCTTTCTTCTGCGGTAAGAGGTTCGGACTTATTTGAAAGCTGATTTTCAAGCTCTGACTTGATTTCTTTATCAAGGATATAATTGACTGCTCCTTCATGTGTCATTCCGTTTGTTTCGGCAAGTGAATTTTTTCGTGGTCTGCCACGCTGCTTTTTTTCGTTTTGCATTTTGTTTTCTCCTTTGTGTTTCATCGGCATCAGCCGTAATAAGGGGCTTGGGGATTTTCCCCAACAAGCATATGTATTTTTGACGTTTTGCGGCACAAAATACTATGCTTGCTATTTTTGTCGCACTGTCGTGCGTTTTTCTGCCTGAGCATTTTTCTTTTGCTCAGGCTTTCGCTGTTTTACAGCGAATTCTTCACCGACATTCTGTCGGTGATTTTGTCCTCACGCTTCAGCGTGAGATGCTTTTTGAGGATAAATCTATTTTATCTGTTCTCGGCGCAGCTATTGCGCAGTTTGGGCGGCAATTTTATGAAAATGGAGTTGCTTTTTCGGTATGGATATGATATAATGATTTGTAAGGAAAAACGATTTGTTTTTTATAATATATCGAAATTTCAGGAGATAACTATGGCTTTTGATTTTAAGAAAGAATATAAAGAATTTTATATGCCTAAAAATAAACCAGAAATTGTAACTGTTCCCAAAGCAAATTATATTGCAGTCAGAGGAAAAGGCAATCCAAACGAAGATGGTGGAGCATATCAACAAGCAATTAGTGTGTTATATGCTGTTGCGTATACTCTGAAAATGAGTTATAAAACAGATCATAAAATTGAAGGATTTTTTGAATATGTAGTTCCACCACTTGAGGGTTTTTGGTGGCAGGACGGCATAGACGGTATAGACTATACTGATAAGGCATCATTCAATTGGATATCTGTTATCCGTTTACCTGAATTTATAACTCAAAAAGACTTTGAATGGGCAGTTGAAACAGCAACTAAAAAGAAAAAGTTAGATTGTTCGTCAGCAGAGCTAATGACAATTGATGAGGGATTATGTATTCAAATAATGCACTTGGGTTCATTTGATGATGAACCAGCTACTGTTGCTTTAATGGATGAATATCTAGAAAAAAACGGATATGTCAATGACATAACTAAGACAAGATTACACCATGAAATTTATCTCTCAGATGCAAGAAGAGTTGTTCCTGAAAAATGGAAAACTGTCATTAGACATCCAATAAAAAAGATATAGATAAATTCCAGTTTATCAACCTTGATATAAACTAAATATCCCTAAAAACTGTAAAGCATTGATTTGCTTTGCAGTTTTTTGTTTTTCTCATACAAAATGCCGAACTGAAAAAGTCAACTAGAACAGAAAGATTATGCGCCTTGCGAATAGACAGAAACAGCGTATCTGCGCTATAATATTACTACGGAAATGCACTATTGCTGAATCGAAAAGAGGTGAAAGAAGTGAGTGCAACTTTAACTGACAATAATGCAAAACTTGAAAATCTTGAAAAATCAATCCGGGCAGCCAATGAACGAAAGCGTAAACTTGTTGAGAAAAACAAGCGGATTACCTATGATATTCTTTCTGAACTTTATGGGTTAGAGGGACAGGAACTTATTGACGCTGTAACTGCCGAACATGAACTAATGGAAATGTTCAAAAAACGAGGTATGGACTACAATCAGATTTACGAACTTACAAAATATCAAAACCACATACCAATGAACACAAGCGAGGGATAAACAGAGAAAGCGAAACCCTCAGATAAAGGAGAAAAATTCGCTATGAACAAAGAAAGCACAACTTATACTGAATACAAAATCGGACACACAACCTATATGGTAAAAACAATATTTAATCCTGATTTTCAGGAAAGTCTTTCCGATATTCTGAAAAGACTTATTATTCGTGAATGTGAGAGTTTCCTCAGTGAAAGCCAACAGGACTGTGAATTGCAGGCTGTGTAAATTTTTAGTGCAACTGTATTGCAATCAGTGATGCTGTGCGCTATAATAATAACATAGCTTGCTGTATCTGTCGGAAAGTGAGGATATTATGACAGACAAGATTACAGCTTTATACTGCCGACTTTCACAGGACGATATGATTGACGGTGAGAGCAACAGTATTACAAATCAAAAATTGATTTTGAAAAAATATGCTGATGACAATGGGTTCAAAAACATAGTTTTCTACGTTGATGACGGCATTTCAGGCACAACATTTGAACGTAACGGCTTTCAGGCGATGATGTCTGATATTGAGAGTGGCAAGGTAGGAACTGTTATTACAAAAGATCTCTCCAGACTTGGACGTGATTATCTTAAAACAGGCGAATACGTAGAAATTATATTTCCTGATCACAATGTGCGTTATATCGCTATCAACGACAACGTGGACACTTTCAAGGGCGACAATGAGTTTATGGCGTTCAAGAACATTTTCAACGATTGGTATGCTCGTGACTGCTCCAAAAAGATCCGTGCAGTTTTCAAGGCTAAGGGACAATCAGGCAAACACCTCTGTCCGCCTATTTACGGCTATAAAAAGTCCGATACAGACAAAAATTTGTGGGTGATTGATGATACTGCTGCCGAAGTAGTCCGCAAAATATTTAGGCTTTGCATTGAGGGATATGGTCCGGTACAGATTGCCCGTATTCTCACAGAACAAGGCATTCCAACACCTACCGCTTATGCTCTGTCGCAAGGCAGAGATAACGGACGGCATAATGCCAAACTGCATCGTTGGGGAGCAAATACTATCTGTCACATTCTTGAAAGGCTTGAATATTGCGGTCATACGGTCAATTTCCGCACTCACATGAAGTCTTACAAGGTGCATAAGATTGTCTATAATCCGCAGGATGAATGGCAGATTTTTAAGAACACACAAGAGCCTATTATTACGCAGCAGGAGTTTGATTTGGTGCAGGAACTCCGCAAGAACAAACGCAGACCGCAAAAGATGCAGACGGTCAATCCGTTCGCAGGAATGGTGTACTGTGCTGACTGCGGTGAGAAGATGTATCTGAGCCGCCGCAAGAATGAACGTCCCGAACAGGAACACATGAGACGCTCTACCTACGCCAAAGAACAGGATAAATGCACAGTGCATTATATCAGAACTTGTGTTCTGAATGAGATTGTCCTCGGAGAACTGAATAAGCTCCTTGAAACCATTAAGGAAAATGAAGAAGAATTCATCAATTCAGCTATGAATCATTCCGTTCAGAAAAAATCATCAGAATTTACAAAGGCAAAGAAAACCATAAAACAGGCTGAAAAGCGTATCGCTGAATTGGATAAGCTGTTTACAAGGCTCTATGAGGACAATGTTCTTGGTAAAATATCTGATGAACGATTCACGGTCATGTCGGCAGGATATGAGAATGAGCAGAAAATGCTGAAAGAAACGGTTTCAGAGCTTCGTACAATTATCGCTCATGCTGAGAAGCAAGCTTCTGATGTGACTGCATTTCTGAAGGCAGTACACAAATATGAGCATATCACAAAGCTTACACCTGAGATCATGCACGAACTGATTGAAAAAATCGTGGTGCATGAAGCAGACAAGACAAGCGGAAAGCGTGTACAACAGATTGATATTTATTATCGCTTTGATGTTGCCGTTTCATCAGTTACTGCCGAAACAGGAAAATACGGAAAAAAGACTGCTTAACCGAAGTGTTACGCAGTCTGCATTAAAAGAAGAAAAACTTCTATATCACTACTGTACTTTCAAACAGGGGTGTTTCTATATGGGTAAAGAAAATATAGTGGCGTGGCTTTCGATAAATGATTATGTTATTGACATGAATGATTCAGACTGATAATGGGGGAGATATGATGTACTTTTATCAAGTGCTCCAAAGCTGCGATGAATTTAAGGTTGTCAGCGAATTTTTAGCGATTATCAAATGTCAAGACAAGTGTTCAGTTAATAAAAATATAAGAGATGCTTTAAAGACTTTATCTCAGAAGACTCCAAAGAAGTCTGACAATGAAGTTTTATTCATCGAACAACTGAAAGACCGACAGGACGAAGGTGAAAATCTTTACAACGTTTATTTACTCGATAGATCAGATAAAAAAACCTACAGTATCGAGGCAGTTCCTTGGGATGAGGTCTTAGGTTATGCAGTCGATGAAGCAAGCATTGCAAAGTACGGTGATGTTAAATTCACAGCGTTGGTTTTATATGAGATGACGTATTTTGGCTTTTCTGAGAAACAGATACAGAATACTATCAAAGCTTTTAATGATGAGGAGGTACTCTATCCGAAAACCGGCAAATACCATTAGAACCATATGATTATGATGAGTGATATGAAAGGTGGATATGAAATTGGCAAACGTAAAAAATCAAGAATATACAAAGGAAATGTTTAAAGACATAGCGTTCTTTACTCTTGCCGAGCCTGGTGCTATGGGTGTCGGCAACCTTATGGAATTTATTACAGCGGAAGGAAAGGAGTTCTCACTTTTCTTTTCTGAAGAAATGCCATACTCAAAAGTCAAGGAACTTTTCCCGGCGTTAGATAATTGTTATTGGAATGGTCCTGAATTAGGCGAATCGTGCAGGACTGAGTTCGTGTTCTATGCTGATAGAGACGAAAGAAACTTCAAGCACACAAAGTCACCGGAAAATTATACGCACTTATATGAGGGCTTTGGCAATCACATATGCATACGAAACGATTATTATCCTGTGGTCGAACCGATCATACGAGACCTTATTGAAAAGAATGAGCTTGTAAATTGGTACACGAGGACTGGAGAAATAATAGACGCAATAAAAACCCTTACGGCAGAAAAGAAAGAAGGAAAAATGCAATGCGATTAGGAGATTTTTTGGATTGTTTTGACCCCAGCAGTGTAGTAGAGATAGCGTGTAAAGGCGAACCTGTTAGGAAATGCACAGTGTCGGCCGCATTATCTGACGACAGATACCCGGCGGTGGACTATGTGGTCTTGCCCGGCAGTGTTACATTTAAGGATGATGTCGTACATATACCAGTGATTTGGAAATTGACCTGAGGGACGTTCAGAAAGTGTATAAATACTTATTTCGCTGAACACGAAGAAAATGGAGCAGTATAATGACCCAAAGCAGGTGGATTTTTTGTCAGAATCGTCGAATTTTTTTTAGCACCCAAAAAAATTATACGTCAGACCTGCATATCGGACACAAGAACATAATAGGTTTTGATCACAGACCGTTCAGTTCGCTTGATGAAATGACGGAAAAGATAATTGCTAATTGGAACAAGACTTTTTCCTGCACACTGCAAATAATCTTGTCCCCGTTGAAGTAAAATCTCAAAATGGAAAAATGAAATCAATGAAAACACTTATATCCTCTGATAAATATGATGATATAAGTTTTGGTATAAAGTTAAAGCATGGAAATATTGGGCATGACAGTGATGGCTATACCTTCCCATATTCTTGTTCTTTTCTCGTTAAGTCTTTTCTTAAGCAAAGATTTTAATTTATCACAAGCAAAGTTGAAATAGCCTGAATTCCACAACAGTTGACAAAACTGCAAAAAAATAATATAATTTTCAGGTAATAATTTAAGGGCAATGACGCTCCGTGTAATTTGATGCTCTCGGCTGATTTTTTTCATACAAATGAGAAGGTTAGGCAGCTTTTTTTCACGCTGCAATGAACGGCATGGCGGCAAGCGGCAAGATGTTCGCTATACTTGACGAGCCGACAAGCGATCTTGACAGCCTTAACGAAGCGGTGATACTCAAAGTGCTCCGTGACGAGGGCGCAGGCAGAACAGTGGCAGTGGTTTGGGTGTGCCATGTGGTATATTTTGTTTTTGGCGTTAAGACTATCCGCGAGGAAGAATAATATGTAGCGGTACTCTCAGTGGGAGTGCCGCTTTTTGATATGTTTTTAATAATTATTAACAAAATGTCGTAAATTTACTCTATAAATAGTTGTATTATTAAATCATATAATTATGACGGTAGAAAATGCCGTTAAAAATAACGGAGGAAAGAATATGTCTTACAACGAATTTTTACCAAGCTACTCTATTGGCGATGATTGCTACAAAGAAATACCTTATGTTACCCGACGTTATGGAAAAACCGCTGTTGTTATCGGTGGAAAGACCGCTATGGAAAAGGCTAAGCCTGAACTGCTTGCGGCTCTCAAAGGCTCTGACCTTGAGATAATCGACTTCATATGGTATGGCGGCGACTCAAATTATGAGAACATTGAAATGCTTAAAGCTATGCCGGAAGTGCAAAATGCAGATATGGTCTTTGGCGTTGGCGGCGGACGTGCCGTTGATACTGTAAAGACCCTTTGCGACAGAATTGACAAGCCGTTTTTTACTTTCCCGACCCTTGCTTCTAACTGCGCTTCCTGTACGGCAATATCTGTTATCTATAACGCTGACGGCACTTTCAAGGAATATGCTTACCTCAAAGCACCTGCGCTCCATACTTTCATCAACACAAAAATAATCGCAGAATCACCTGAAAAGCTTTTCTGGGCTGGTATCGGTGACGCTCTCAGCAAAGAGTACGAGGTGGTCTTTGCCTGCCGTGATAAGGATATGACTCATACGCCTTTGCTTGGTAGAGTTCTTGCAGAGGCATGCACAAAACCGCTTGTATCCTACGGAAAAAAAGCACTTGAGGATTGCAGAAATAACGTTTCTTCAAAGAATATCGAGCAGATAGCTCTTGATATCATCATTACAACAGGTCTTGTTTCAAATTTTACTGTTCATCAGAACAACCCCGATCCAAAGGACGATTACTATTATAATTCATCTCTTGCCCACTGCGTTTACTATGGCACTTCGCTGTTTCCAAAGTGCGAGCATGACCACCTCCACGGAGAGATAGTTTCATTCGGCGTGCTTTGCCTGCTTACATATGACGAGCAGTTTGAAGAACGTCAGCGTATTTTTGAGTTCAACCACAGTATAGGTCTGCCATGCACATTAGGAGAGATAGCTCTGACAGAAGAAGATGTCCCAGCCATTGCACATAAGACGGCAAGCGTTGTTGAGTGGACTTATGTTCCTGGCGAGCCTTCGGAAGAAAAGTTTATCAAGGCGATACTTGATACCGATAAGGCAGGAAAGGAATTTTTAGCAAAGGCATAATAACAAAGAACAACAGCATATATAAATGGTGACTGAGCTGTATGGCTTTGTTATAAATAATAAAAAATAGGAGAGTGCTTTTTTAATAAGTACAACACAATGGAGATTGCAGCGTAAACGGGAGGTTTACGGCGATCTTTAAAACCTCCCCGGCTGTCTTGAGCATTATGTGCTTAGTCAGCTTAGAAATGCCGCTGATTTTGTGCCGAAGCTTGACTTCGTGATGCTGCTTGACGGGCAAATCTTTTAAACGATAAAAAGCAAGGCTCTCTGCCATATAAACGGCGGAGAGCCTTTGTTTTATTTTTTCATCAAAGCCAACTGCCTGTCCACCCTCTCTTTGATTTTCCTGCGAAAATCATATGGCGAAAGCACCTCCACCACAGGTCCGAAAGACAACAAACGTATTATTATCTCATTTTCATTCTGCTCATCATATTTAATAGATACCATACATTCACCGCTGTCCTCATCAAAGACAGACTCTTTTTCAAGCTCTGCAAATTCAAGCATAAAACGATTTACCGCATTTCGCTCGTTAAGTATCTTTATTTTTGCCTGCTTTTTCTTGTCTGTGACAGCTAAAAAGCTCTCAGGCGTTATATCTGTCAACTTAGTGAGTGTTACCTGCGACAGGTTTATAATGCCACTGTCCACCATTCTGCGCTTTTGGTATCGGTTCACATAAACCCTGAACTTGTTGTTTTTGGCAGAGTATTCTATCTTTGTGGGCAGAAAATAGTGTGTGATGCGGTTGTCTTTTCTTGTCTGAAAGCTTATTTTGATAAGCTTTTTGCCATGGATAGCCGAGAGTATATCCCGAAAATGCTGTATGTATTGAGGGTCATGAAAATCATCACCGTCAGAATATTGGTCAAAGCAGGTCAAAAAGTTTCTCTGATATAGCTTTTTCGCACCAAGCAGTTCCGTCAACTGCGACTTTTGCTCAGTGTCAAGAAACAGACCGCTTCTCGGGTCGCTTAACACCGCACAAAGCCACGCTTTTTCAAGTGCCGTCAGCGGGATATGAGGCTCTTTTTTCAGGATAGATCTGTATATGCTGTCCTCTTTTTTCAGCAGACCATATCCGTCCTCGCCTGTGAGCTTAGGTTCGAGGAAAAGAACACTTTCAGAAAAGCCGTTCTGCCTGATGATATCTGTTATCTCAGCCTTTGTGACAGTGTGTCTTTTTAGGATTTTCTCCGTTATGCTGTAATAGGTGCTGTATATTTCCGAAAACAATTTCATTTGTCAGCACCTCCGTATATCTCATAAAGCCTTGTGATATCCGAATCAAATTTATCCTGCAATTCCTCATTTGTTGTTTCAAATGCCACTATCCTGCCGATGAACGTTTTTATCCATGGGAAAGCTTCGTTTGCGTCAAAAAGGTCAATGTCAAAGGCATAAAGCCCTTTTGATATCTTTGCGACAGTACCGCTTCTTTTTTCACGTTCCAAACGCTTCACAACATACATTTCTTTTGCTTCGTCTACCGCTATTTCCATGTGGATATGCTCTTTTTGTCCGTATCTGCGTGATTTTCCGAAGCTCGTTCCCCATAAATATCTGCGGTTATCCTCATAATATCTGTAATATGTATCATAGTCAGCTACCACATCAAGGGGAGTAACTTTCACTATGGAATCCACCCGTACAGACATCAAACGTTTCTGCTTTGTGAAATACATGATAAGATAATTTCTTCCTGTCTGCACCGAGCAATGTATCTTCAGCACAACGGCTGTTATCTCGTGCTTTTTGTCGTTCTTTCGGCTTACGCAGGATAGCAGAACAGCCTTTTTTTGCTCCATTGCCCCCATGATATCAATGAGTATCTCATCATCAAGAGTATGCACCATGTAAGCGTGCTTACGCACAAAAATATTATTTTTCGCACCCAGCTTATCCATGATAAAGCTGCCCACCACGCCAAAAGGATTTTCCTCAGAGAAGAATTTTATCATATCCCCAAAGCCCTTATACCTGCTTACAATATCATCTGCGTAACAGCCAGTTTTGGTGTATAGGATATTTCTTCCACTCTTGACCTCCGACACCAAGCCCTCTTTTACATATTCCTTTAGCTTGATACGGATTATCTGCACGTCTATTATCATGCCGTAGTTTGCAGAAATATAATCTGCTATCTCCGATACCGACATGGCGTTATCTTCAAGAGCGTCCATTAAAATAAAGTGCAGACGGATATCATTGTCCGTAAAGGTTTTTGAACGATAGCACTGATACAGTGGGTTTTGAAAAATGTTCCCCGAATCCACCTGCACAGATATTTTCTTTTTGTGACCCTCCAAAGAGGTGTGAACGTGGTCTGAAAGCCAGCTTTCTATCCTGCGCTTTTCGTTGTCATAGGTGCGCTTGCTTTTTGCGTCAAAGCTTTCTCTTGTGTGAAATCCAAAGATATAGAAATCACGCACATATTCTCTTATCTTCTCAAAATTTTTTATAAGTTCAGAATATACCGCCATTCAGGACACCTCCTTTGATAACATTATACCAAATCTATACTCCCATTGCAATACATAACAAAACCTCGCACCTTTTTTTATATGATTATTTTGTATCTATCTGCTATAATACATACAACAGCAAAAGTAGGAGGTACACAAAATGTTTGAATATTATGATAAAGATAAAATGCTAGTACCGATCAAGATATGGACAGAGTCTATAGACGATATCGAGGAAAGCTGTCTTGAGCAGGCGATAAACCTTGCAAATCTTCCATTCGCCCATGACCATATCGCATTGATGCCTGATACACATACAGGAAAGGGAATGCCTATAGGCGGTGTGATAGCCTGCAAAAATACGGTGATCCCAAATGCAGTTGGCGTTGACATCGGCTGTGGAATGGCATTCGTGCAGACAGATATCCCTGTGAACATTCTTCGTGACACTGTAACAGGGAGCGGCGAGCTTATAAAGGTGATAGTTGGAAATATACTCCGTACTATCCCAGTGGGCTTTAGTCATTATGGCAAGCCGCAGACTTCTGCCGTGCTTGATAAGGCGCAAAGCGAGATAGAAAGATACAATGCTGACAGCGAATTGCTGAAATTTATCGAGCAGGGATATTATTCCGTTGGCTCACTGGGCGGAGGCAACCATTTTATCGAGATACAGGAAGACGAAAACGGCATGGCTTGTATAATGCTCCATTCGGGAAGCCGAATGTTCGGCAACATGATAGGGCAGTATTTCAACAAGATAGCCCATGAGATGAATGACAAGTATTTTTCAACTGTTCCCTCAGAGTATAATTTGCCGTTTCTCCCTGTGGATACAGACGAGGGTCAGAGATATCTCAACTGGATGAAACTTGCAATGGATTTCGCTTTTGAAAACAGAGAGGTAATGCTTGAAAAGGTAAAGCATATTTTCACAGAGCAGGTTGAGAAGTATACGGGTATCACACCGAACTATAGTGACGAGATAAACTGTCATCATAACTATGCCGCATTGGAAAATCACTACGGTGAGAACGTGTGGGTACACCGCAAAGGCGCTATCCATGCGGCTGAGGGCGAAGTCGCTATAATCCCAGGCTCTATGGGCTCAAACAGCTATATAGTCAAGGGCATGGGCAAGGCTGAAAGCTTTTTGACTTCTTCTCATGGCGCAGGCAGAAACTATTCACGCACAGGCGCAAAGGAGAAATTCTCCGTTGAGTCTGTTATGGTAGACCTGAGGCAAAGAAACGTGGTGCTTGGAAAGACCAGTAAGAAAGACGTGGCTGAGGAGTGCCGCTTTGCTTACAAGGATATAGATGTTGTTATGAAAAATCAAAGTGACCTGACCACGCCTATAAAGAAACTTTTCACAGTGGGCGTTGTCAAAGGATAGGAGGTAATTTATATGAAACTTGCAACTGCATTGGCTGAGCGTTCTGATATCCAGAACAGAATAAACACGATCTCAGTCAGACTTGACAATAACGCAAAGGTGCAGGAGGGCGATGTTCCTGCGGAAGACCCAAAGGCTCTTATGGAGGAGCTTGACAGGCTGATAGTCCGTCTTGAAGATCTGGTGGCGAGGATAAATCTTACAAACAGCGGAACAGTATATGAGGGCAAGACTATCACAGAGCTTCTTGCACACAGGGATTGTTTGAAAAAGAAGGTAAGGGTATTGCGGGATTTTCTGGATACCGCAAGCAGCCGTATCACAAGAATGACAAGAACAGAGATAAAAATAGTCAGCACTGTGCCTGTGTCAGAGATACAGAAAACTGTTGACGGTCTTTCAAAGGAACTGAGAAATGTGGACGAGAAAATTCAGGAGCTGAACTGGACAACAGAACTGGTGTAATAAAATGGGTGGGATATCTACAGGGTGGATGTATCTCTATCAGCAGAGAATGTGCTGATTATGGACAGAAACTTCGGGCAGGTTTCAGAGGTTCAAGTCCTCATTTGACAACGCATTGCCAGCAACGTAACATGCGTATCGTAACAAATTTTTATTACCACCTTGCATCAACTGTAGATAGGGTAGGGATATGAAAACGGCATGACCTTGATTTGGTCGTGCCGATTTTTTTATGCAATGTAATCAGAACTTTTCGTGAAATGTGCAAATGCTCAAATTATTCCCTCATAAAATGTGTGAAATCAAAAATTATTCACTCATAAAATGTGCAGAGAGTGCCGCAATCGCCTATTTTGCGCCACTTTACTCCTCATGTGCAAGAAGCCTTTTATAGCTGCGGTCAATGCCTATTGCACCAAGGGGTGCTGTGATAAGGATCGCAAGCACAGCCACAGAAAGCACTATCTTTCCGCAGGGCAGACCAAGTGACATCGGCACTGAGCCGATAGCCGCCTGAACTGTCGCCTTTGGCATATATGCCGTTACACAGAAAAGCTTTTCTTTAAGGGTCAGCTTCGTGCCGAGAAGACATATCCATACTCCCACGGCTCTGAAAATAAGCGCTCCGAAAATAAGAAGCACAGCCGCCACACCTGCCGTAAGGGTGTAGCGTATGTCCACTGCCGCACCAACAAGGACAAAAAGCACAGCCTCAGCGGCTATCCAAAGCTTGCCGAACTTTTCTGAAAGCCTTGCAGACACGCTTTTGTCAGCCTTTATTTTTATCACGCAAGCCATTGCCACAACTGCAAGAAGTCCCGATACAGCCACATAAGGCTTCAAAAATGTTTCCACTGACATGAGCAGGAACGCCAAGCCCAAGATAGCGATGACCTTTGTGCTGTTTCTTATTTTGTTACCTTTGCGGTAGGATATCTCAAAAATATAGAAAAGCACAAACCCTGACAGCGAGCCGAGAAGCACTCCGAGAATTATTGACACGGGGATATTGAGAAAATCCGTCGCCTTTGCAGAGCCGCCCTGCGCCATTGTTACGAATGTGGAGAACAGCACGATAACGAAAATATCATCGCAGGAAGCTCCCGCAAGTATCATTTGCGGTATGCTTTTTTCAGTGCCGTATTTTTCTTCCATAAGCTTCACCATTCTCGGCACTACCACCGCAGGGGATACCGCACCAAGCACAGCACCCATAACAGCAGCTTCCGTGTGGTTTATCCCAAGAAGCAGCGGAGCAAGGATAAAATATCCCAGTATCTCAAAGCTTGCAGGCAGAAATGACATCATGACCGCAGGTCTGCCCACCTTTTTCAGGTCAGACAAATTGAGTGACAGCCCTGCTTTGATAAGGATAATGATAAGGGCTATCTGCCGAAGCTCTGAGGATATGCCAAGTATCTTAGGATCCAGCAGATCGAGAACGTAAGTGCCTGTGAGAATGCCCGTTGCGAGCATACCGATTATCCTCGGCAGACCGATAGCCTGAAAAATGGCGGCGGCTGACAGCCCCACAAGAAAGATCACAGCCAGTGAAAATAACATAATTATACCTCCCAAAAAATCAAAAAAAGCTGATAACTCCTGCGTAAAAACAGAAGTCATCAGCTTAATAAGCGGTTTAGGTTTCCCAGGGGAGAACATCATTCCCCGATATGAGATTTTACTATTGTATTTTACCACATTGCCGTGATAATGTCAAGTGCTTAACAGGTCTGCGGCTGAACTTTTTTCATCTTTGTGGTCTGGCGCTGAGCCATAACAAGCTTGTAGTATACGCCTTTTTTCTGCATAAGTTCAGCGTGAGTGCCAAACTCTGCAAGTCTGCCCTTGTCAAGGACGATAAGCCTGTCGGCGTTGCTGAGGGTGGAAAGTCTGTGAGCAATGGCAATTGTCGTCCTGCCCTTTGTGAGCTTGCCCAAAGCGTCTTGTATCTGCTTCTCCGTCTGAGTGTCAAGAGAAGCCGTTGCCTCGTCAAGTATTATTATCTTAGGGTCATGGAGTATCGCTCTTGCAATGGCAATTCTCTGACGTTCGCCGCCCGAAAGCTGATAGCCCTTGTTGCCCACTCGGGTGTTGTAGCCGTCAGGGAGCTTTGTGATAAAGTCATGTGCATTCGCAATTTTCGCTGCCCTTATTACCTCCTCAAAGGTAGCGTCAGGCTTTGCATATGCTATATTTTCAAGTACGTTTCCGTCAAAAAGGAAAGTTTCCTGCAACACCACGCCCACCTGTGAACGCAGGCTGTGCTGTGCAATATCCTTTATGTTCACACCATCAATGCGTATCTCTCCCTGTGTGCAGTCATAAAGTCTGAGAATAAGATTTATCATTGTGGATTTTCCCACTCCTGAGTGTCCCACAATGCCTATCATTTCGCCCTTGTTTATCTTGCATGTTATGTCTTTCAGCACAGGATTGTATACCTTGTAGCCAAAATAAACGCCGTCAAATTCGATATCGCCTTGAATGTCAAGGTCAATAGGGTCATCACGATCACGAACGTCAGTGTCCTCGTCAAGTATCTCAAAGACCTTGCCTGCGGAAACTGAGGTGTCCGCAAGATTTCTCGGTATCTGTATGAGCCAGCGTATAGGTTCGTAAAGCATTGCAACGTAGGTGGTGAACTGTATAAGCTGACCTAATGTCATGGTGTGGTCGAGAATCATGTTTCCGCCGAAATACAGTACGAAGAAGTTGCCTATGGTGAGTATAAATTCTGAGGCAGGAATGGTGAGATACCACATCATTTCCGCACGAACACAGCTTTTCGCCCAGCGTTCGGAACATTCTGTGTAGCGCTGTATCTCCCTTACCTCGTTGCCGTAGGACTTTACAACTCTTATGCCGTTTAAGATATCATGCAAAGTTTCTCCATGAGAAACGCCGTTTTTCCATACCTTTGTGTAGCGTATCGCCATGGCGTCAAAAAGCTTTTGCACTATTATGAAAACTATCGGCACAGGCAAAACTGTCATAAGTGCAAGCCGCCAGTCCATGATAAAAAGCAGTATGCCTATTATCACAAGGGAAAGTATTTTTACTATGGCGTCCTTGCCGTTTGCAGTGATGAAGTCCTCAAGCTTTGCGGCGTCGCTTGAAACACGGTTGATAAGCTCGCCTGCTGTTCGCTTTGATATGGAGTTCATGGAAAGCTGCTGTGACTTTTCAAATATCTCCTGCCTAAGGTCACGTCCCAGATTGAGTGCGACCTTGAAGCTGTTTTTCATGTTGAAAAACTCGAATACTCCTGCCAAAAGCAGCAGGGTGACGATAGTGATGATAACTCCTGCAAGGCCTGCCCAATGGGAGTTTTTCGGGGTAACATATTTGTCGATTATAACTCTGTCAAGATATGGTGCAAGCACCCATATAAGCTCGGAAAGTATCGTGCATATAACTGCGATCGCAAAATATTTCTTGTATGGCGCAATTCGTTTTATGAGCTTGACCATTGTCTTGCCCTTGCCTGTGCAGTAGATACATTCCTTTGCGCCCTCCAGCGGCAGACCGCATTTGGGGCAGACAGGCTCTTCCGTGTCAGTTATCTCCATAAGCTCGCCTGTACGCAGACAGTGGTCAAGAAGTTTCATAAGCTCTGCATATCTCAGAAACTGATCCTGCGAAAAACCGCAGAAGCAGATAGTTTCACCGCTTTTCAGCGTTCCCTGAGCCATTGAAGTGCCTATCTGCTGTTTGCACTCAAACTCGGAGAAATCGTCTATGCTGTATTCAAGTGTTATCTCACTGCCGTTGTAAATGTATATCTTTTCTTTTGTCACGCAGAAATGTCCGTCCATTTTCTCGCCCTTACAGGTGAAGTTCGCGGGCAGGGAGTAAACAATGTCTGCCGGGGCATTCTGTGGCAGGGAAGTTTTTAGATCCATATTTTCACACTCCTTTCAGTGTGGTCTGACACCTTTTAGGTGTACATTTCAAGCACCTGACGGCTTTTTCTGTCAAGCTTGTGAATGTCAGGACAGAAATATTTGTTGCCGTCTGCGTCGTTGACGTAGAGATAATCATAGCCTATCATTCTGAAATTCTGATACCAGTCACGGATACAGATAGTTTTCTGTCCCGAAGTTGTGTCAGCCTTGACAAATATCGCACCACGCATATTGTCCTTTATGCTGTAGACCTTTGTTATCTCAGGCATATAGTATTTGTATTCAAGATAGCTGTCAAGAAGCTTGTATTGCTCACCGTCAAGCTCTGCCATATCTTTTATAACGCCTATCTCACGAAATTCTTTTTCAGAATTTTCGTATGAAAGGCTTATGTAGGTGGTCTTTGAGTAAAATGGTATGAGTCTTGTGGGGTTTACCTTGTGGTAAGTTTTGCCCTCATAATCGAGGGTAAGAAAGCCGCTTTCTTCCTTTGCAAGGCGTATCTTTTTGCAGTCAAGCAAAGTAAGCTTATCGACCTCGTAGACCTCCTGCTCAGCGGTAATATTTTCAGCCATTGTGTTCATCTCCTTACTATTCGTTTATGAACTGCAATGCTTCAGATTGCAGCTTGTAAAGCTCAAAGTATTTGCCTTTTTCTTTTATGAGCTTGTCATGTGTACCCATTTCTTTAAGCTCACCATTTTCGATAACGCAGAGCATATCAGCGTCACGGAGAGTTGAAAGGCGGTGTGCGATAGAAATAATCGACCTGCCCTGTTTCAGATTGTCGATAGCGGCTTGTATCTTTCGCTCTGTCCTTGTGTCCATGGAAGCGGTCGCCTCGTCAAGGATAAGTATGTTAGGCTTCTGAATGATAGCCCTTGCGATAGATATTCTCTGCTTTTCACCGCCTGACAAGGATATTCCGCCCTCGCCGACCTTAGTGTTATAGCCCTCAGGGAGCTTTGTTATAAACTCATGTGCGTTTGCGGACTTCGCCGCTTCGATAACTTCTTCCATGGTGGCGTCAGGGTTTGCATAGCGGATATTGTCAGCTATCGACCCTATGAAAAGAAAAGTTTCCTGAGAAACTATGCCGATATTTCTGCGCAGATCGTCAAAAGCTATCTTCCTGATAGGCACGCCGTCAATGGTTATCTCACCGCCTGTTACGTCATAAAGCCTTGCCATAAGGTTTATGATAGTGGATTTTCCTGCACCTGTTTTACCAACGATTCCAAACATATGCCCAGCCTGAACCTTGAAAGAAACGTTTTTTATGATAGGGTGTCCTGCTTCATATTCAAAGGATACATTTTTAAGCTCGATATCGCCCCTCATGTTTTCCATGTGAACAGGGTGTTCGTCCTCTTTTACAGTAGGCAGAGCGTCCATTATCTCAAACATTCTTGATTCGGCGTCCATACATTTTGCCCAGCGGTCGCCTATCCATGTGAAAAAGTTGATAGGATCCATCGCCATTTCGGTATAGGAAATAAGTGCTGAAAGTGCGCCGAATAGTATGTGACCTTTTATAACAAGCACTGCGCCAAGGCAGAAAACAAGCTTGTTCACTATCCTATAGAACGTCCATATAACAGGGATAGTGTTTGCTATTCGTGAATTTATCCTTGAGTTTATCAAAAATGCGTCAGTGTTTTTTACCCTATAGCGTTCTATCTCTCTGTCCTCACGGGCGAAAGCCTTTACCACACGCTGACCGTTCATAACGTCAGACAGCACCGAGTTTGCAGAACGCATTGCAACATCATATTTGCGGTAAAGCTTGCGCTGGCTTTTGTAAAATTGGTGCTGAACTATCTCTATCACCGAGATAGTGAGGATTATACCAAGTGACAGAAGGGGCGAAATTGTGAGCATTATTACTGCAATACCCACTATCTTTACCACGTTTGTAAGTCCATACGGCACTATATCCGTGAAAAACCAGTAGATGTTCTGACTATCTCTGTCGACCCTGGACATAAGCGAACCTGTCTGCTTGCTTGTGAAAAAGTCAAGGGAAAGCCGCTGCATTGATGAGAATATCTTCACACGCAGTCTGTGAGTAACAACAGGCACGACCTTTGAGGTTATAATGCCTGAAATGATACGCATTATCATTCCTGCAATGTTTATGCCAACTATGAGCATTACTATCATGAGTATCTTGCCATAGTATTTTCCGTTTTCCGCAAGCACATCATCATAGAGCATCTGAGAGCCGAATATCGGTGAAAGCACTGCAAAAACGTTGCTTAAAACTATGGTGAGCAGTATGAGAAATACCGCACCCTTAAATTCACCGAACATAGAAAGCAGGCGTTTGAACACCGAGCGTCTGTCTACACATCTCGGACAGACAGGGCGGTTAGGGTCAGGATAAGGCTCGCCGCAGGTAGGGCAGTGGGTCTTTACTCCTTCCAGCAGGCGGTCGTCAATAGGCTCGTTCTTGGCTGTGCAGTTCACACGCTGGCTGAATTTCTCAAATTTGTCAGCAAAGCCAAGTGAGAACCTCGCTATAGGGAATTCCTTGCCGGACTTGTCCTTTATCATAAGTCTTGCGGAATTTGCATAGCGGTCAACAAACATTTCTTCAATGCTGTCTATGGGGTATTCATCATAGCCTGATACTGTGAAGTTTACGAGATTTTTTCTCTTCTGCCCACGCTTCATTTTTCCGTATTCTTCATAGCCACGGAGTATGCAAAGGGTGTCTTTGGTGAAAGTTATGTATACGTCCACATATCCGCCCTCGCCGTCAAGGTCAGCTTTTACGCAGTAAAGCAGCTCGTCAGTCATAACTCCGCGCTTTAGCAGTTCGTTTTCTGCAAGCTGTGGCAAAACGTCAAAAAACTTCATGTATTCCCTCCTTTTCGGGATAAATTTCATATTCTTCCGATATAATTCTGTAAATTCGCATAATGTAACTGCCTATAACAGGTCAAAAAAAGACCTCTGATACCTGATATCAGAGGTCGCAATAGTTCTGCAGTATAATATCCAGAAAGCTGATAAAAATCTCATTAGCTTTTGGTAATAAGGGCAGGTAAAATGACATCTGAAAGGTATATTGAATTTACATTATTTGCAAGACTTATATTCTCGTTAGTCTTTATAAGATCAAAAAGAATATTTCTCATTTCACCCACCACCTTTCAGTTTATTTTTTATAGCGTTTATTATTATACGAATTTTCGTGAAACATCACGCAAGGTTTATTATATAACCAAACTTTCTATTTGTCAATAGGATTTTCCAAATTTTTTTTGCTTTTTGAGAAAACTGCCCAGAATATCAGCGCAAGAAGTATCACCGCAAAGCACATCCAACCAATAAGAACAGGCAGACTTCTGTTTGAGAATGTGTCATAGTATCCTTTAAGATAGATGAAGCAGATAAGAGCAGGCACAACGTAGGCCATGTAACTGCGAAGTCCGTCAGGGATATGCTTTCCCTTGCCTGTGTTGGCTTCCTTGATGAAGTTCTCCCAGCCCCAGCCGTTTTTGCGAACGCAGAAAAGCACTCCCACAAGAGAGCCAAGCGGCAGAAGATTCGATGATACCAAGAAGTCTTCAAGGTCCATGATAGTCGAGCCTGCGCCCATTGGCTGGATATTTTTCAGCAGGTTAAATCCAAACACAGCAGGCATTGTAAGCACAAGTATCATCACAAGGTTTACAATAAGGGATTTTTTTCTGCTCCAATCCCACAGTTCTACTGACATTGTGATAATGTTCTCAAACACTGCGATAACGGTGGAAAGCGCCGCAAATGACATGAAGATGAAGAAGAATATTCCCCACAAACGGCTTGAAGCCATATGGTGGAAAACGTTAGGCAGAGTAATGAAAAGCAGTGACGGACCTGAGTCAGGCTCGATGCCGTATGCAAAGCAGGCAGGGATTATGATAAGTCCCGCAACGACAGCCACGGCAGTGTCAAGAACGATAACGTTCACAGACTCGCCTACAAGAGTGCGGTCCTTTTTCAAATAGCTTCCGAATATCTCCATTGTGCCTATGCCTATGCTCAGTGTGAAAAACGCCTGAGTCATTGCGGCGAAAAGCACTGATGTGAAGCCCTTTTCTTTAAATACGTCAAAGTCCGGCACAAGAAAGAATTTAAGCCCTTCAGAAGCGCCTTTCAGCCTGATAGAGTTCACCGCCAGCACCACCATGAGCGCCATAAGCAGTATCATCATAAATTTCGTTACCTTTTCAATGCCGTTTTGCAATCCCAGTGCGCAAACACCGATACAAAGTATGATAACGATAGCCGAGAATATGAGCATGAGCCACGGGGAAGCCTGCATATCCTTAAAAGCCTCAGCCGTTGCCGCTGTGCTTGAAGCGTCCAACGAGCCAGTGGCGTATTTAAAAGCGTAGTATAACATCCAGCCTGTGACCATGGTGTAAAACATCATGAGCAGATAGTTTCCTGCAATGCTCGTGTATTTTGTGCAGTGATATCGGCTGCCGGGCTTTTCAAGTCGGTTGAAAGCCTGAGAAAGACTTCGGTTGCTTCCTCTGCCTATGGCAAATTCGCATATGAGTATTGGAAGACCCAACAGCACAAGGCAGATAAGGTATAGGAACAGAAAAGCTCCGCCGCCGTTTTGTCCGCAAATGTATGGAAATTTCCACACGTTGCCAAGACCAATGGCACACCCTGCGGACACAAGTATAAATCCCAATCGTGATTGAAAGGTTGCTCTGTTTTTATTTTCGTTCATAATAATTCTCCTGTAAAAATAGTCATACAATCTCTATTATATAGTATATCGTGACTTTTGTCAAATTTTCACAAAGTATCATATTACTATGCTAAAACGTGTTAAAAAACAAGCCTTTCAAAAACGCAAAAGCGGGACGTCGAGGGTGACGTCCCCTACATATACTGCAAAATGTTTTGTGAAATTTGCCGAAAACAAAAACCCTCCCGAAAATGGGAAGGCTTTGTTTTAAGGAAATTGATTATAGGAAGGATAACTATTATACAAATTTATATTTATACAAAATCTATTTTTCTGTAGGAGTCGATAGCGCCCTGATGTTTAACGCTTTCACCGCAGAATTTATTTGAAAACGCTATACAGCGTTCAAGCTGTGTACTGTCAAGGTCACAAAGACCTTCGGCGGTCACGCTAAGAGTTTTCAGTGCATATAGGAACGAGCCTATAAAACCGTCCCCTGCACCAGTTGTGTCAATAGCTTTCACCTTTTCGCTCTCTGCAAATGCCTGAGCGTTTTTGGTGAAAGCATATGCACCCTCAGAACCACAGGTGTATATCACAAGCTTCACATTGCCTGTAAAAAGCTTTGGCAGAGCGGCTTTGATGTCGCTTTCACCTGTGATAAATCCAAGCTCTTCGTCTGATATCTTCACAATGTCAGCCATCGGTATAAACTCATTCACGGTATCATGCAGAGCTTTCTTGTCGTTCCAAAGAGGAAAACGCAGATTAGGGTCAAAGCTTATCATTGCGCCTTTTTGACGTGCATAGGCGATAGCCTTTTTGTGTGCGTTTTTCATCGGAAAATCTCCAAGGGAAACACTGCAAAAATGCAGAGCGTATGCGTCCTCAAACCATTCTTCTTTTACCTGCTCCGCTGAAAAAAGCATATCTGCGGAGGGCTTTCTGTAGAATGAGAACGTCCTGTTGCCGTCATTTTCAAGGCTCACAAAAGCCAAAGCTGTGTTCGCCTTGTCGGTGAAGCTCACAAGGGAAGTGTCGATTCCAGCCCTTGCAAGGTCGCCTGCTATCTTTCTTCCGAATGGGTCATCACCAAGCTGAGTGATAAATTTCGAGCTTCCACCAAGGATAGTGAACGCTCCGCAGACGTTTGCAGGCGCTCCGCCACTTTTAGGGCTGAAAGCCGTTACTTCTTCAAAGGCACAGCCTGTCTGTGCAGGAATAAAATCTATCAGTGCTTCGCCTATGGCAAAAAGTGTGTTTCCCATTGCAGTTTCTCCTCTCAGATGTCCCAGACCTGTGCCTCAAAGCCGTTTACTTTAAGCTTTACGCTGTCATTATCGGGATATATTCTTGTTGACATCACAGTTTCGCCGTCATTGATATATACCTCAATGCTTGACATATCTGCGATAACTCTTATATTTCTCACGCTGTCTATCTCTGCATTTCTTGTTGTTCTGCCACAGCCGTATTTTTCGTCGGTAAATCTCATTGAAAAAAGCTGCTTTTCTTTATCAAAGCTAAGTTCAAGCTTGCCGTCAAGGGATATGCTGAAGCTGTCCGCAGGCTCGCCGTCAAGCTCAAATGGCAGAGGATATTCTGCAGTTTGACCGCTGCTCTGACGGCGTGCGTTGCTTTTAAGCTCGTCAAATTCAGCTATAGGCTGCTGTCTGAGCTTGCCGTTGGGTGCAACGGTTACAACTCTCGGTATGGTAAGGCAGTGCTGCCAGCCAAGCTCAGTTGTGGCATTGCCGTATGCCTTGTTATCCATGCCAAGCCAGCCTATGAGTATTCTCCTGCCCTGAGGGTCAAGGAACGTCTGCGGTGCATAGAAGTCAAAGCCCATGTCCCACTCGGTGAAGTCACCGAGAACGCTGTCCTCAAGCTTGCCCTGAACAGGGAAGTAGCCTGATTCGTTAAGGTTCTGCCACTTTGTTTCATAGTGAGGCATACCCTGCGGGCAGGTGCTGAGAAAGCCTTTGCCGTCAATCTCGAAATAGTCAGGGCATTCCCACATATAGCCGTAGCCCTCTTTGTATACCTTGCCGGTGTATTTCCAGTTTATAAGATCGTCAGATTCGTATACAAGCACACAGCCCTCGTCGTCAAGAGTTCTTGCACCGAGCACCATTTTCCATATGTCGCCCTCTTTCCACACCTTTGGATCTCTCACATGGCATGAGCAGAAATCAGGGTAGTCGCTGTTTCTGAGAAGTACCTGCTTTTCACTCATTTTGCTTCCGTCTGTGGTGGTGACGTGGATAACGTTTGCACCTCTGCCGGCTTTGACATAATCATAATCGCCTATCATCTTCACATTACCTGTGTAGAAAATATGCAGAACACCGTCATTTTCAATGGCGCTTCCTGAGTAAACACCATGGCTGTCCTCAGGAATGTCAGGCATCATAACTGCTCTGTCATAAGTCATGTGCATAAGGTCGCTGCCGTGATAATGTCCCCAGCCTCTTGGCGTGTGACCGTCAGCGGCAATTGGGCTGTACTGAAAATAAACATGATATTCGCCCTTGTAAAAGCTCAGACCGTTCGGATCATTGAGCCAGCCGTCAGGCGGTTCGATATGAAATCTCTGACGCCATTTTGCGTTCTTTATTCTTTCTCTGTTTTCCAGTTTTTCTTTGTTATCCATTTATATCCTCTCCTTTTAATGCGTTGACTATGATTATTGACGGTTTGTCTGTACTTTATGCGTTTACCTTTATTAGCTTATCTCCTATAGTCACTTCTGTGCCTTCTTCTGCAAGCTCCTCAACGGAGGCAAATTCGTCTGAATTGCCCACAAGAACAGGTGTGATAGTCTGATAGCCCTTACTCTTTATAAAGTCCATATCGAAAGTGATAAGCGTCTGTCCCTTTGTTACTCTGTCGCCCTCAGAAACGTAAGCCTTGAAGCCCTCGCCTTTAAGCTCAACAGTGTTTATTCCAACGTGGATAAGAAGCTCCTTGCCGTTGTCAAGTGTCAAACCAACTGCATGGAAAGTGTCAAAAAGCGTTTCGACCTTGCCGTCGCCAGGTGCAACGACCTTGCCCTCAGTAGGTTCTATTGCCGCACCAAGACCAAGTATGCCCTGCGCAAAGGTCTGGTCAGGAACGTTTTCAAGCTTTACAGCCTTGCCGCTAAGCGGAGCTGTGATAATGCCGTCATCTGCTACGTCTGCATTTTCAGCCTTTGTTTCCATAGCCTGTGCAGGCTGTTCAGCCTTTTCTGTCTTGTTTTCGGAAGGCTTGTTCTCGTTTCTTATCTGCTCGTTGTTCGTGCCGAAAAGCCAAGTAAGAGTGAATGCAACGCCCATTGCTACAGCCATTGAGATTATATATTTCACTGGGTGGTTGAGTGTAAGAAGTATTGCAAATATTCCTGTTACACCTGTTGCAGTTGCGCCAAGGTGGAGGATAGAAGCGACCATTGCTCCGCAAGCACCGCCGATAGAGCCGAATATGAAAGGCTTTACAAATCTAAGGTTTACACCGAATATTGCAGGCTCTGTGATGCCAAGCATACAAGACAGAGCAGAAGGATAAGCCATTGATCTTATCTTGTTGTTCTTGCTTTTTACTGCCACTGCAAGGCAGGCAGCTCCCTGAGCCATGTTTGCGGCAGATGCCAGAGGCAGCCAATAGGTCGCACCATATTTAGCAAGCTGACCAATATCGATAACAGTGTACATATGATGTATACCGCCAACAACTGTAGTTGAATAAAAACCGCCCATTATGAACGAACCAATGCCAAATGGGATAGTGATAAGCTTCTGAACGCCTGTGATAATGCCATTTTCAAGGGCAACGAATACAGGACCGATAAATGTGTAAACGAGGAAAGCTGTTACTGTAAGGCTCACAAGAGGTGTAACGAAAAGGTCGATAATGTCAGGCACTTTCTTGTGAAGCTTTTTCTCCATAGTCGCAAGAATGAATGAAGCGATTATGATAGGTATTACATGACCCTGATAACCTACCATGTGAACGTTGAACAGACCAAATATGGAGAAAGTCTGCTCATATCCGTTTGTGGAAACTGTCCAGGCGTTTTGCAGGTCAGGGTGGATAAGGAACATTCCTATTACCGCACCAAGATAAGGGTTGCCACCGAACACCTTAGTTGCAGAATAGCCAATAAGTATCGGCAGGAATGTGAACGCTGCATTTGAAAGCAGTTTGAATATTGTGAAAACATATCCATTTGTGTCAAGGGAGATAAAGCCGTTTGAAGCCATGAAATTCAAGGCTTCCATTATTCCCATGATAAGACCGCCTGCAACGATAGCAGGGATTATAGGTACGAATACGTCGCCGAGAGTTTTGATAAGCCTTTTGAACCAGTTCTGCTTCTGAGCCACCTGAGCCTTGACTTCGTCCTTTGAAGAGGCTTCCACGCCTGCCTCAGCAATAAATTCGTCATAGACCTTGTTTACCGTTCCGGTGCCTATGATGATCTGAAGCTGTCCTGAAGCTTCAAAAACGCCCTTTACAACATCAATGTTCTCCAATGTTTCTTTCTGTATCTTTGAGTTGTCTGCGATTATAAGTCTTAATCTTGTGGCACAGTGTGCGGCACTGACCAGATTTTCCTTTCCGCCTATAGCAGAAAGTATCTCACGAGCTGAACTTCTGTGATCCATAATATCCCGTCCTTTGCTTGTTTATTATTATTTTGTCCGAACTATGTTATTTTATCAGTTTCATCATTTATGTGATACCGATTTCATTAACTATATTATAACCCACGGCAGTGCATTTGTCTATTGACAAATAATATAAACTTACAAGGCGGTATTACAAGGTTTCACACAGTTTCACATTTTTTCTCTGTAGACTCACGTTCTTCCAGCTCAAAACCGAGCGTCAGCGTCCTTGGTATAGAGCTTTCTCGTTTAAGTGAATTGAGCAGCATTTGTGCCGCTTCTATGCCTGCGGTGCGATAATGAAAATGCACAGAGGTCAGGGGAGTGGACGTGACATTACAAAGCTGAGAGTCGCCAATACCTGCTATCATTATATCCTCTGGTACTTTCAATCCCTGCTCACGGCAGGCAAGGAGTGCGCCTGCGGCAAGATTGTCGGTGACACAGAAAATGTGGTCGTACCTTCTGCCGCTTCTCAGTAATGTCAAAGCCTTTTTGTAGCCTGAGTCCATTTTAAATTCGGCCGTCTGCATATCAGACTTTTCAATGTTGATGCCGTTATCAGAAAGGGCGTGGAGAAACCCGTCTTTTCTAGCCTGACCTGCCGCCTTGTCCTGCTCGGTAACCCCAATAAAAGCGGGCTTTTTGCAGCCTTTGTCAAGCATAAGCTTCTCGGCGGTATAGGCGGCTTTGTAATCGTCATGACAAACGCAATTTGCACCCTTGTATTCCTGTCCCACAATTACCACCGGAACACGCATTTTTTTCAGCACAGCGTCATGAAGCGGAGTGAAAACAGAAGCCAAAAAGATAACTCCGTCAACACGATTGCTTCGGAAAAGCTCCAGATATTCCACTTCTTTCTTTGGGTCGTTGGCAGAGTTCACAAGCAAAAGCTGATAGCCCTGCTCACTGAGTACCTGACTTATTCCCTCCACCTCTCTTGCACAGCTCTCGCTTGAAAGCTTCGGTATAATAACTCCCACAAGCTTTGTCACCCTTGTTCTCACGTTCTGCGCCTGAACGCTTGGGGCATAGCCTGTGGCCTCTATGGCGGCTTCAATAAGCCTGCGCTTTTCTTCGCTCACATAGCCGTCATTGAAATATCTGCTCACAGCAGATTTTGATACTCCTGCGGCTTTTGCAAATTCGGTAATGTTCATTGCTCGTCACTCCTTTTATTATATTATACCACTGCACTATGAATTTTCAATATGGTTTCATATGAATATTTCATATATAATGTGAAACTGTTTCAACTAAAAAAACTGCCGCACCCAATCGGTACAGCAGTTATGAAAATCTATTTCACTATGGCATGAAGCCTCCATTTTCCACCCTTGTATCTTATAAGGCTCACCATAGCGGTAACAAACCACGTTGCGGCGGTGGTGTACCATATGCCCCAATAGCCTATGAAAGCTATCCTTGTAAGGATAAGTGAAAGACCTATCCTGCATATTACCTCCGCCATGCCGTTAACAAGGGCATAGTTTGTATCGCCTGCGCCGTTCAAAAAGCCCCTTGTGGTGTGGATAATACCCAGCGACCAGTAGAAAAGTGAGGTTATGATAAGCGCTTTTGCCGATATGCTTATAACAGTCTTGCCCTTGACAAACCAAGATGTTATCGCTCCACCGAACAGTGTGAACAGCACAAGCACCACTGCCGAGAATATCACCGATATTTTTATTGCACAAGCAAGACCTTTCTGCGCACGTTTTTCTTTTCCTGCACCGATATTCTGTCCTGTGAATGTTGAAACCGCCGCATTAAGTGAAGAAAATGGCTGTTGAACGAACTGCTCGATACGCATTGAAACAGTGTATGCCGCCATGACTGTTTCGCCAAAGCCGTTTGTCACACGCTGGAGCGCCACCATTGATACCGAGATAAGCCCGTTTTGTATGGCGATAGGTACGCCTGTTTTTACACAGCGGCTCATCATGTCCTTGTCGGCGTGCAGATCGTCGGCAGTGAGCTTTATCTCTCCGCTCACTGCAAAGCAGTACACAATACAAGAAATGGCAGAAAGTGCCTGTGTAAGCACTGTCGCCCATGCCGCACCTGCTATGCCGAATTTGAATACCACCACAAAAAGCAGGTCAAGGAGGGCGTTTAGCAAGCTTGCTGCACCTAAGAATATCAGCGGTGTTTTTGAGTCGCCCAAAGCCCTCATTATGGCGTTTATCCAGTTGTATGCTGCCACCGCTATCGTTCCGCCGCAGGCTATCTGCATATACGCCACAGAATCTTCGATGAGCTTGTCAGGAACTTTCAAAAGCTCCAGTATAGGTTTTGCGGCAGGCACGGATAAAAGGCTTATTACAATGCCGAATATAGCCGTGACAAGCGCTGAGTTGAATACTGCCGACCGCAAGGATTTTTGCCTGCCTGCACCGAAATACTGTGCAACAATTATTCCTGCACCCACCGAAAGACCAATGCAAAGGGTGTAAAAAAGATAAGTGATAGAGCCTGTAGCGCCAACAGCGGCAAGGGCGTCATCGCCCAGATAACGCCCCACCACCATAGTGTCCACTATATTGTATGTCTGCTGCAAAAGATTTCCTGCAAGCAAGGGCAGTGAAAACATTATTATGTGCCGCATTTCACTGCCTTGTGTCATGTCTGTTGTTCTGCTTATTTTAGTCATTATTTTCCTTACGCTTCTTTCTGGCTATGCCGTATATCACTGCACCAACTGCCGCAGCAGCGCAAACGCTTGCCCCTACGGCTATAGGAAGCTTGCTTGTGCCTGACTTAGTGCTTTCAGACTTCGCAGGCTTTTTCTTCTCGAATGGTATCTTTCCGCCTGTTACCTGCATAGCGTCAATTGTATATTTGCCTGATTTTATGGTTACCTTTGCGGTGTGAGCGCCCTCAGACAAGCCTTCAAAATGGCATGATATTTCACGCTGACCTGTCCTTGAAACTGTCACGAGCTGTTCATCACCTCCGTCTATTGATACCCCGAGTATAGCGTTTTCTCTTGTTTCACCTGAAAGCGCAAAGCCTGTTCCCTCAAAGCTTACTGTGAAAGAGTCGCCCTCTGTGCCATCTGATATGGTTCGTTTGTAGTTTTTGAAGCTGCTCATAAGGTTGTGTTCCCAGTTGCCCTCAAAAGTGAAGCAAGAGTCCGTTTCGTCAAAGCGAGTTACATATGTGTCACTGCCCTCCACAGGTTCAGCAGAGAAGTTGTCAAAGCTGTTTTTGTTGTATGAGCTGAAAAGTGACGCTCTGCCTGCGCCGATAAGAGATTCACCTTCGTTGACAGAGTATTCAGCCACCATGTTTCCGTCAATATATCCACGGATAACGTTGTTTACAGCCTCGACTTTAAGCTTGTGGGAAGTCGTGCCGTCAAAGCAGTCTATGCTTCCACTGCTAAGAGTGCCGTCATTTGCTTTAAGCTCCCAGCTTCCGTTCTCATAAAGCTTTATCCAATAGCCACTGTATGAATTGCAGCCAAGCGTGTATCTCAGACCAACGCCCACATAGTTTGATTCTGCGTCCTGCGAAGTCGCAAAAGCAGCGTCAACGTTCACAGAGTAGTTATACCACCTGTCGTCACCGAATGTAGTCACAGGTTCGGGGGTGTAGCCCCACTCGTTGGCTTTCATGTCAGCCGTTATCTGCTGAACTAGCATATTGCCCTTGTCGGTCTTTTCCACCTCGAAAGCACCGCCCTGATCTGTTGTGTATCTTGGCGCATTGCCCCTTGATGAAAGATAATTCTCAGGATAGCCTGCATACTCAAAATCGTCCGAATATGGAAGCTTCAAAACAGTGCGTTCGCTCTCGTCAGCGTTTTTGTATTCTGTGCGCTTAGGTGTAACAGTAGAAATTGTCACAATAGAATTTGGCTTCACTGTCACAGAGTATGTATAAGCTCCGCCGTTTTCTGTAGGGGTTATATCCTCAGTTTTCTTGAAATAATTCTCGTCATAGCTGCCGTCAATGCTGTCAGGACCTCTTGTTTCCCATACGCTCACGTTGCTTGACGCCTTGTCAAGTCCTGATACCTTGAGGTCATACTGTATAGGCTCGCTTGTAGTGTTTGTGATAACAGTGCTGTAATCGCCTGTTTCTGTGTCTGTGGCGGTCATATAGCTGTAAACTGCGTCGACGATAGCGTGGCCGTCACCGCCTTTTTTGCCGTCGCTGAAGCATCCGCTGTCAACGAACGCCCAACCTTTTTCAATGAACTGCGAAAAATGCAGAGACATATAAAATCCGCTGTCAAGCATATAATAACCGCTCCAAGGGTCGCAGGCTGAGATAAGCTGTTTCTGACAGTAGCAAGCGCCGTCATAGTATGCCGATACAACAGGCTGATACTCATAAAGTGTCATTTTGCCGTTTGGATACATTCCGATTATTCTGTTTGCAATATCAAGGGTGCCGTTTATGCCTGCCAGACCTGAGCCGTCATATCTGTATGTGCCCTGAGCATATGCCATTGGCGAGCTTGCTTCGCTGAACCAAAGCTCTTTGTTTTCTTCATATGCAAGCTTCTGTGCGTTCTCGGTGGACTCGCTTGTGTAATGGCTTCCCACCACGTCAACAACGTTCATAAGTTCGCTGTCCTCATACATTCTGTCAGCAAAGCCCCATGTGCAGACCTCTTCTCCACCGACTATCTTTATCTTTGAGTAGTCATAAGGGGTGCCTTTTTCACTTTTGAGATGTGAGGAAAGATATTTCACCCATTCAGGGTCAGCTCCACGCTCATTCTGCACAGCACTTACATAGTCAAATTCAAGTCCATATGTTTCATAAGCGGCGTCAAGGGTGTTTTTATACCATTTGTATCTTGCGGCATAAACATCGGAAGCGTCAGATACCCACTTTGGTTCACTCCACCAAAGCATATCCAAGGTGAGGTCAGGATTTATCTTCTTTGCGTCAGCGGCAAGCTGGTATGCCGCACCTCTTGTTACATCAGCCTTTTCGTCCTCTGTTCTCATTACAGACGGTTCTGTGCCTGATGATGAGTTTATATCCGCACCCATTTCCAACTTAAGGTGAGTAATGCCGATACCCTCTTTGCCAAACATATACTCCATTATCTGCTCATATACATCAGGGTGTTCAGCCTTGTAATCCAACAGAAGCCTTGATGAGTTGTTTGCGCTCACCATGCCTGCTCCTCTGTAGCGCATATTTTCTTTGAGCTGAGCCGTAGTTCCGTCAATAACTATCTCTCTTGTATTATTTGTATTGCTATCGTTCACCGTTGTTCCCTCCGCACTGCAATTGTAAGCGCCTGCGCTAGATATCATCATGACCAATGCTGACACCATTGACGCGCCCCTTTTTAGTATCGTCATAAGTTATCCTCCTTGCATAAAGCATGGCTTCTTGTTTCCTTATGACAATTATAAGCTTAAAGGAGTGTATGGTCAATCTGAAATATTTTGCATATTATTAAGATAAGAACATTTTGCTTTGAAATATGCTAAGAAAATTCTAATAAAGCTTAAAATATTATTACAAACCTGTTCCTCTTGAACGACGGTATTCTCTTGGCGAAACGCCCTCCAGCTTTTTGAATACGATGCTGAAATAGTTTCTGTCCTCATAGCCCACCTGCTTGCCTATGTCGCCTATGTCAGAGTCGGTGTTAAGAAGCAGAGATTTTGCCTGAGAGATACGTCGTTTTGCAATATATTCAAGGGGACGCATTGAAGTTTCTGCTTTAAAAACACGGCAGAAATGTTGTACTGATACTCCCGAAAGTCCTGCAAGTGTTTCTGCGGTAATATCCTCCATGTATCGGCTGTCGATATACAAAAGCGCCTGCCTTGTAATGCTTCCCACGTTGTTTCGGCTGTCAGGGAAAAGCATTGCAGTCCTCATGGCGAGGATATATTCATACACAAGTGCGGAAGTTTTTTCGCCACAATTCACAGGGTCGGCAGCGGCAACTAAAATTCGCTCAAAAAGCTGAGCGGGTTTTTGGGTGTTTATCTCAGGAGAGAATCTAAATCTGTCAAAGCCAAGGTTTGCAAGCATTTGCCCCGCAAATTCACCACGGAAAACTATCCAGTTTGTTATCCAATTTCCATTTGAGGGATAATATTCATGCGGAACGCTAGGGGGCAGATAAAATGCCGAGCCTTTAGTCTGCACAAATTCTTCTCCCCCGACAATTAGTCTGCCCTCGCCCCCTGAGGTAAAAAGAAGCTGATGTGAAACAAGCCCTTTGTCCCTTGTGACGTGAAATTCAGGGTCGGAAATGCCTATTCCGGTGAGATAAAAGGGCAGGGAAGTCTGCCTGCCGATAACAGGATATATGACCTTTGTCACTGCCACACCTCCTTTTCAAAGTGTAGTTTCTTGGTAAATTATATATCCACAAGGGCAGTTTGTCAATAGTTCAGTGCTTGACTACGGGTAAGCATTGTGCTAAACTTTTATACACAGCGTTTTTCGGCACAGCGAACGCCCGAAAGGCAGATGAACATTTTGGAAAAAATCACGATAGGAAAGCATTCAAAGCTCTGATACAGACTGAAGGGTCAGCATTTTCGCTGACCCTTTTGCTTTGCCCTGCTATTTAATTCTCCGAAACATCAATAACAACATACTCAGACTTGCAGTAATATTATGCTTGCTAACAATTTTAACTGTTTCGCTGTTGAAAAAAGCGACAATAAGTTGTATAATTATCATATAGCAGAATGGAGGAAAGCAATATGTATGAAATGAAACGCACTGTAAATTGCAGCCAGATAGGTTCGCATGGCATAATAAGAAATAGCTGCCTTGTTGACCTTTTGCAGGATTGCTCTGTTATCCACCTTGACACTCACCCTGTTATGTCGCCTTTTTTTGAGAAAGAAAACTGCGTGATGTTTCTTGTGTCAAGACAGCTCGATATCGTCCGCAGACCTGAGCAAAACGAAAAGCTCACCGTCAAAACATGGACCTATGAGCTAAAAAGAATGTATGGATACAGAAACACAGTTATATATGACGAAAACGGTGATATCTGCGTGAAGTCTATAGCTTCTGGCGCTTTCATGGACAAGACCTCTCAGCGGCCTATAAAAGTTTCACAGGAGCTTGTTGATAGGGTGAAGCTCTATCCAAAGCTTGATATGGAGTATCTTCCAAGAAAGATAGCCCTACCTGATACTGAGCCACAGGTGTATGAGAATATCACGGTGCTGAAATGCTATATCGACATGAACGAACACGTCAATAATGCGAGATATCTTGACATAACAGACGAGTTTGTGGAAAACGAGTCTGCTGTGAAGCGTATCCGTGTGGAATATAAAAATCCCCTGAAGCGTGGTAAAGCCATAAAGGCTCTTGTTTATACCGATGAGGGCAGAAAATTTGTGGAGCTTTGTGATGAAAATAATAAGCCATATTGCATTACTGAGTATGATTATAGGTCATAATGCACAAATTGAAGTTTGCAATAAGCTGACATTGTTGTATAAAACATAGAAAGCATATTAATCCTATTGACATAGTAGGAATAAAGTGATATAGTATAACCATAGCAAACATAAGCGGTACAGAAAACCGCATAAAATAATTTTCATATCGGAGGTAGATTAAAATGTCAAAGATCTATAAGGGCGTTTCGGAGCTTATCGGAAAAACTCCAATAATCGAAGCAGTTAATTTTGAAAAGGCAGTAGAGGCTGACGCAACTATCCTTGCAAAGCTTGAATATTTCAATCCGGCAGGAAGCGTTAAGGACAGAGTTGCACTTGCAATGATCGAGGAAGCTGAGAAGAAGGGCGTTCTCAAGAAAGGTGCAACTATCATTGAGCCTACATCAGGAAACACAGGTATCGGTCTTGCGGCTGTGGGCGTATCAAAGGGCTACAAGGTAATTCTTACAATGCCTGAAACAATGAGTATCGAAAGAAGAAATCTTCTTAAAGCATATGGAGCACAGATAGTTCTCACAGAAGGCGCAAAGGGCATGACGGGTGCTATCAAGAAGGCTGACGAGCTTAAAGGCGAGATCGAGAACTCAGTTATCCTCGGTCAGTTCGTAAACCCAGCAAACCCAGCCGCTCACTTTGCAACAACAGGTCCTGAGATCTGGGAAGATACAGACGGAAAGGTAGATATCTTTATTGCAGGCGTTGGCACAGGCGGAACAGTAACAGGTGTTGGTCAGTATCTCAAATCAAAGAACCCTGACGTTAAGATAGTAGCAGTAGAGCCTGCAACTTCACCTGTTCTTTCACAGGGCAAATCAGGTCCACACAAAATTCAGGGTATCGGCGCAGGCTTCGTTCCTGATGTCCTCGATACAAAGGTTTATGACGAGATCCTCCCTATTGAGAATGAGGACGCTTTCAAGACAGGCAACAAGTTCGCTAAAACAGAGGGTATCCTCGTTGGTATCTCCTCAGGTGCAGCACTTAAAGCCGCTGAGATACTTTCAAAGAGACCTGAGAACAAGGGCAAGACTATCGTTGCACTTCTCCCTGATACAGGTGAGAGATATCTTTCAACAGCACTTTTCGAGAACTAATTTCTCAAACATACAAAATCGGAAAAGGGCAGACAGTCAGGCAAGCTGACGTGTGACCCAATGGGCAAGCTTTCTTCGATCAAATCCGATATAAAAAGCCGCAGGGTATACAGCGTAAAAACTGTATGCCCTGCGGCTTTTATTAAAGAATCCCCTTATAATCTTTAACCCATTATGTTATTATCAGAATAATCAGGCTCATACTCATAATCTATTCCGAGAGCATCTGAGAATGCCTTTGAAAGCTTGTCGTAATCAATGCCAAGTGCATTGTCTGTGTCATAAGAATTATCCGAATCGTCATCGTCTGCCGAGTTTAAAGAAATTCCAAAGCAAACCTTGTCCCCTGCGTCAATAACAGGTGTGGAAGAGACGTTGTAATCGTCAATGTAAAAGTTTGATATTATGTTTGTGATCTGCTCCGCAACAGCAGTGCTGCCTGCACCATCCGGCACGTCCAGTGACATATATACAGTTTTTTCTTTGCCTGACATTGCTTCCTTTATGCGCTCAGGTATATCATAAACGCTGTCAAGCTTCTTGGCATTCTCGCATATGTAGCAATCGTCAGTGGCGGTGCATTCAGGGAAGTCCTCTTTGTTCCAAGGATAAGAGCCGTCGTCCTTTGCAGTGTCAGGTACGTTGAAATATGCGTAGTCAGGAGCTTCGGCGCCGCCGTCAAATGTCACATCAAGGTGATACCATTTGCCATCTATCTTCACAACGTTCCAAGCGTGTTCGCCGTCTTCTGTTGAGTGTATTATCTTGCTGTCGATACCCAGAACATCAAAAAACAGCTTTATTGTTGTTGCGTTTCCAACACAGATAGTAGAGTGGTCATGGAAAAATCCGTAAGGATTGTATGACTCGTCATCTTCACTTTCATCAGATATCGCCACAAGAGAATCGTCGTTAAAGTGCGTCTGAGAGAACACATAATCATAAACAGCCTTTTCCTTGTCATATTCGCTCATGCCGTCTTTGATTATCTCGCCCACAGCCTTTTTTAGCTCTTTGAGTATGTATTTGTCCTTATCGTCAGTGAGCTTTGAATCGTCGCCCGACTTGTAAGCTTCAATCACTGCCGTATCATCATAGATAGGGTGTATCTCACCGTTTACGTTGCCGTCACCGTCTGCGGGATCAAATATATCCTCCCCCAGAATGTTAGAAAGCGTGTTTTCCAGCTTTTCAAGCTTGTCGCTAAGTTCTTTTATCTTCTCGCTGTCGCTGCTTTCTGATTGTGATGATGTGCTTTTAGCAATTTTAGTATCAGAACTGCTTTTATCTTTTGCACAGCCTGTCATACCCGCTGTAAGGCAGGTCAGACAAAGTGCAATGGTAAGTATTTTTTTCGCTGTTGTCATTTTCTTTCCTCCGTTTTTTAATTTATCATGTCTGTTATTTCGTCAGATATCTCGTCAGCATTGTCTGAGATAACAAGCACCCAGTAATCTCCGGCCTGAAATATCTTTGCCGCCTGTATTTTCTTTGTTTCTTCAGGCTTGTAGTTTTCATATTGATTAAGTCTGTAGCTCAGCCTGTCTGCAAGCTGGCTTTTTGCACTGCTTCCGTCAGCCATTTTGAGCATTGATATCTCGTCAGCATAATTGCCGTCAGAGGAGTAAAGTATTCCTCCGTCACTGAGCTTGTCAGCTTCTATACCATAAAGCTTTTCGACATTCTTTGTGAAGCTGTCCTCACCATAAAAAGTCGAAGCGTCCATGTGGTCGCCCTCTATTGCCGAAAGGATATCCTTTGCAGTTTTACCGCTGTCTGCTGTAGATGTAACAGCACTTTCGGAAGCCTCAGACGAAATGGTGTTGTCTGCTCCGCATGATGTCATTGAAAGCGTGGTAAGAACTGTAAGTGCAGATGTTATCACGCAAAGTACTCTAAGAAACATATCTTTCCCCTTTCTCTGTCAGCCTTTCCTGACGACTTAAATTATAGCACTTTTGCAAGCTGTTTTCAATGAATTTAAGAAATTCGTAAGAAAAAACACCATAAAAATATCCGCCCTGTAAAAAGACGGATATTTTACTATGTTATTACCAAGGCTTAACAGTGCCGACTATCTCAGAGATGTTGTTTATACCGTTGTCCTCGCAGAATTTCTGCATACCCTCGGCTATCTTCACAGGTGCATAAGGGTCAGCAAATATTGCCGCACCTACCTGAACAGCTCCTGCGCCTGCCATCATCATTTCAATGGCGTCTTCCCATGTGGCGATACCGCCCATGCCCATAACGGGTATTTTAACAGCGTTTGCCACCTGCCATACCATTCTTACGGCAACAGGGAACACCGCAGGACCGGAAAGCCCGCCCACGTTATTTTTCAAAATCGGACGGCGTGTTTTTATGTCGATACGCATACCGAGAAGCGTGTTTATAAGGGAAACAGCGTCAGCACCGTTTGCCTCAACAGACTTTGCAATGTCCACAATGCTTGTAACGTTCGGTGAAAGCTTTACCATAAGAGGCTTTTCTGTAACGTCCTTTACAGCCTTTGTTACCGCACCTGCAACGTTGCAGTCAGTGCCGAAAGCCGCTCCGCCCTGTTTTACGTTCGGGCAGGATATGTTAAGCTCTATCATGTCAACAGCCGTGCCGTTGAGCTTTTCTGCAAGCTCTGCACATTCTTCGATAGTTGAGCCTGCTATGTTGGCTATTATCCTTGTGCCTTTTGTTACAAGGTTTGGAAGCTCGTAGTTTATGAACTTGTCAACGCCGCCGTTTTGAAGTCCAACAGAATTGAGCATACCGCTTGGAGTTTCCGCAACTCTAGGACCTGGGTTGCCCTCACGGCGGTGAAGCGTAGTGCCTTTTACGGATATTCCGCCAAGCTTTGAAAGGGGATAGAACTGCTCGTACTCTCTGCCGTAGCCGAATGTGCCACTTGCAGGGATAACAGGGTTTTTGAACTCAACTCCGCAGAAATTCACATTTATCCTATTCATCAAACACTACCTCCTCGCTGTCGAATACAGGTCCGTCCTTGCAGACGTGAGAATTGAACTCCTGACCGTCCTTGACAGTGCGGCATACGCATACAAGACACGCACCCACGCCGCAAGCCATTCTCTGTTCAAGAGATACCTGACAGTAAATGCCGTTTTTCTCACATATCTTCGTGATATTTTTGAGCATTATCATTGGACCGCAGGCATAAACGATGTCAGGCTTTTCGCTTTTAAGCACGTCAAGAAGTGCGTCAGTAACAAAGCCCTTTCTTCCTGCTGAGCCGTCGTCAGTGCAAAGCTGAACGTCACAGCCCATAGCCTTGAAGTCCTCCTGCAAAATGACAGCCGCAGCGTTTCTGAAACCGCTTATAACAGTGGCGTTCTCGCCGTATTCCTTTGCAATGCCCACCATTGGAGGCGTGCCTATGCCACCGCCGATACAGACAGCTTTTTTGCCCTTTTCAAGCACCTTGAAGCCGTTACCCAGCGGTGCGATAATGTCAACAAGGTCGCCCTTGTTAAGCTCGCTTATCTTGTCAGTGCCGTGACCTCTTACCTCAAAAACAAGGCGGATAGTACCCTTGTCCTTGTCGATATCGCAAATAGAGATAGGTCTGCGGAGGAAAAAGCCCTCTGCCTGCACCTGTGCGAACTGTCCTGCCTTTGCCGCCTTTGCAATGTGCGGACAGTATATCTCAATGTCAAAAATTCCTTTTGCAAGGGTCTTTTTTGAAACTATTGGGTATTTACCCTGCTTGTACATTAAAAATCCTCCCTGTACTTAGTTCTTTACCTCATTCGGAGCGTTCACCGCATCAAAAACGAGAGTGACCGAGTTATCATTATCAGTATAAGTAAGCTTTAGCGTGTAAGAGTCAGCAAAATAGCCTATCTCCTGCCTTTTGGACATATTCTCCCAACCGGCAGGCGGTGCAAAATCAACGCCGCTGTCATCAACAAAGATAAGATCAAGATCGTCGCCGTCCATTTCGATAGTGCCTTTTAAGCAGGGATTGCCTGCTTCTGCGTCATACATGAGATAGTTGCCGTCTGAACGGATAATAAGGCTGAGATAGCCCGAATAAAGCTCGCTGTTGTCAAGGGGCGTTTCTTGGCATTTCCACTCGCCTACGATACATCTTGGAAAATCGCTTTGCTCCTGCTGACTTTCCGTCAAAGAGCTTGTATCCTCGTTTTTTGCGCAGGAGCATAAAAGCAATGCTCCCACCGCCGCTGTAAACAATATAACGCCCTTTGCTGTCATACTCAGTCACTCCTTTAGTGTTTATTCAAGTGTGATCTTTGGCAGATATGAGATTATATCCTCTTTCATTCTGATAACTTCACGTCTTGCAGCCTTTGCAAAATCATGCTCGTCACAGTTATCCTCTTTCTTGTAAGCACACATTACGCCACGGGAGGAGTTTACTATCGCACCAAGTCCGTGATCGTCAAATGCCTTTGATACGCCCTCAGCACCGCCTCCCTGTGCACCATAGCCCGGTACAAGGAAGAATGTGTGCGGCAGAGCCTTTCTCATTTCAGCAAGCTGTTCAGGATAAGTCGCACCCACAACAGCACCCACGCCGCTGTAGCCATACTTGCCCATAACGTCCTTGCCCCACAGCTCGCACATTGAGCCCATTGTGGCATAAACTGTCTTGTTGCCGATCATAAGATCCTGAAGCTCACCGCTTGACTTGTTTGATGTCTTTACAAGAACGAAAATGCCCTTGTCATATTTTCTGCACTGGTCAAGAAGTGGGTTGATTCCGTCTGAGCCGAGATAGCCGTTTACAGTGAGAGCGTCTGCGCCGAAAGCTTCCACAAGCTCACCGCCAACATCAGTAAGACCAAGATGTGCGGTTGCGTAAGCTTCCATAGTTGCGCCGATATCGTTTCTCTTGCCGTCTGTCATGACGAACATACCTTTTTCCTTTGCATACTGTATAGTCTTGTAAAGTGTCTTTACGCCCTCGTAGCCGTACATTTCATAGTATGCAGCCTGTGGCTTGATAGCAGGGCAGATATCGTGTATCTCGTCGATTATAGTCTTGTTGAACTCCCATATAGCCTTTGCCGCACCCTTGAGCGTCTTGCCGTATTTCTTGAACTTCTTTTCCTTGATGTATTCAGGAACATAGTCAAGCTTTGGGTCAAGCCCCACTACTGACGGGTTCTGTGTCTTTACGATATTTTCAATAAGTCTGTCAAATGCCATTTTTATCTTCCTTTCGGATATTTTTATATTAAAGCTCAAAAACGAGCTTTCCTCTGCATATTGTGTACATTACCTTGCCTTTGAGCCTTGTGCCTTTGAACACGCTGTTTTTGCTCTTTGAATTAAGCTCCGCAGGGATAACTTCCCATTCATAGTCAGGGTCAAAGATACAAAGATCGCATCTTTCGCCAACTGCTATCTTGATAGGCTCAAGTCCCATTATCTTTCTCGGATTTACCGACATTATCTCTGCTATCTTGTCAAGACCGCATTTGCCGCTGTGATAAAGCTTTGTAAGCGTAGCAGCAAGGGAAGTTTCAAGTCCAACAACACCGTTTGGAGCTTTCTCAAAGTCGGCCTTTTCCTCTGCGGAGTGTGGAGCGTGGTCGGTGATGATGCAGTCGATAGTGCCGTCAAGAACAGCTTCCTCAACAGCCGCTCTGTCCTCCTCAGTTCTAAGTGGAGGCGACATTCTGAAATCTGCGTCACGGGCTAAAAGCTTTTCGTCTGTGAAGGTGAAATAGTGCGGCGCAGTTTCACAGGTGACCTTAACGCCGTCCTTTTTCGCCGCTCTTATGATGTTCACAGAGCCTTTGGTGGAAACGTGGCATATGTGAACTCTCGCATTGCAGCTCATTGCAAGGCATATCTCACGGGCTGTGATATAGTCCTCAGAGGCTCTGTCCATGCCCTTTACTCCAAGCTTTTCGGATATCTCGCCCTTGTTGATGATACCACCGTTTATTATCTTCAAGTCCTCGCAGTGAGAAGTCACGATAAGACCGTTCTCGTTAGTCTTTTCGATAGCCTGACGCATAAGCTCAGCGTTCTCAACAGGTCTGCCGTCATCTGAAATGGCGGTAACGCCTGCGGCTTTGAGTGCGTCATAGTCGCAAAGCTCCTGACCTTTCATGCCCTTTGTAACGCAGGCAATAGGGAAAACGTCGATACCTGTTTTCTTTGCCTTTTCAAAAACGTATTTCACGCCCTCAGGGGAGTCGATAGGCGGCTTTGTGTTCGGCATACAAGCGACGCCCGTGAAACCGCCAGCCTTTGCGGCGTTCGCACCTGTGATGATGTCCTCCTTGTAGGTAAGACCTGGGTCACGAAAGTGAACGTGCATATCGAAAAGCCCAGGCAATGCACAAAGCTTGCCCTTTGCGTCGATAACTCTCTGAGCATGCTCGTCAGTTTTTCCAAGGCTGACTATCTTTCCTCCGTCAATGCCTATGTCCGTTATACCGTCAAGTCCTGTCTGCGGGTCGCAGGCACGGATATTTTTGATCAGTAGCTCCATTTTTACTCCTTTTTTATCTTAATCAAGTCTTTACTGCACAAAAGCTGCGGCTAAACATATCGTTCAGCCGTAGCCCTTGAAAATTCGTTATTTGCCGTCATAGAATGAGCCGTCAGAGTCTTTTCTCTCGCAAGAGTAAACTCCGTCAGAGTTCTGGAAGATGAACTTGCAGGTAGCGACCTTGTCGCCCTCGTCCTCAGACGGTACAGAAAGGTTTTTGTAGGAAATAGTCGAGAAGAACTTCATTCTCAGACCGATATCAACAGTTGTATCTCTGTCAGACGGATTTACAAGAAGCTGTATCTTTCCGCTTCCCCCGTCCTCCTGAATTTTAAACCAGCCCTTTGCGATAACTGATTTGTCATCAGCGTGAGTGATAGTGAAATCGCCCTCGTCAGAGAACTCAAAAGTGATGTTTGCGTCCTTATCTGTCCATGTTCCAGAGATAAGCTCTCTTGAATCGCCTGATCTTGACGGCTGATTGAATACATATGTACAGATGAAAATACCTACTACTACAAGAACTACAAAGAGTATTCCAAGCAAGCCTGAAATGAATTTTTTCATATTATTTCGCCTTTCTCCCTTACTATTTTGTGTCGGATATTAGTCCTTTATCTGAAGTATAGCACCCCTGTTTGCCGAAGTTACAAGTGAAGCGTATCTTGCAAGATAGCCTGTTGTTACCTTTGGCTGTCTTGGCTTCCAGTTCTTTCTTCTTTCAGCAAGCTCCTCGTCAGATACTTTAAGTGTGATAGAGCAGTTGTCGATATCTATTGCTATCATATCTCCTTCTTCAACAAGTGCGATAGGACCGCCTACGGCTGCCTCAGGTGAAACGTGACCGATAGAAGCACCTCTTGAAGCACCGCTGAAACGTCCGTCAGTGATAAGTGCAACAGTTGAGCCAAGACCCATGCCTGCGATAGCAGATGTAGGATTGAGCATTTCTCTCATTCCAGGGCCGCCCTTAGGGCCTTCATAACGGATAACGACAACGTCGCCCTCAACTATCTTGCCGCCTCTGATAGCAGCGATAGCGTCCTCCTCGCAGTCGAATACTCTTGCAGGACCTTCATGAGCCAGCATTTCTGGTGCAACGGCTGAACGCTTAACAACGCAGGTGTCAGGAGCAAGGTTTCCTCTGAGAACTGCGATTCCGCCTGTCTGAGAATATGGGTTGTCTATTGGTCTGATAAGCTCAGGGTTCTTGTTTACAACGCCGCTGATGTTCTCGCCTACTGTCTTGCCTGTGCAAGTCATGCAGTCTATGTTGATAAGGTTTTTCTTGTTAAGCTCGCCAAGAACTGCGTAAACTCCGCCTGCTTCGTTGAGGTCTTCCATGTATGTGTGACCGGCAGGAGCAAGGTGACAGAGGTTTGGCGTTCTCTTTGATATCTCGTTTACAAAGTCAAGGTCAAGCTCTACTCCGCACTCGTGAGCGATAGCAGGGAGGTGAAGCATTGAGTTTGTTGAACAGCCAAGCGCCATATCAGCTGTGATAGCGTTGATGAAAGCGTCCTTTGTCATGATATCTCTTGGTCTGATGTTCTTCTTGTAAAGCTCCATTACCTGCATACCTGCGTGTTTTGCAAGCTTGAGTCTTTCAGAATATACAGCAGGGATAGTGCCGTTTCCTCTAAGACCCATGCCAAGAACTTCTGTAAGGCAATTCATAGAGTTTGCAGTGTACATACCTGAACAGCTTCCGCAAGTCGGACAGGCTTTGTTCTCAAATTCCTCAACGTCATCAAGAGTGAACTTGCCTGCGTTGTAAGTACCAACAGCCTCGAACATACTTGAAAGGGAAGTTTTCTTGCCCTTAACGTGACCAGCCAGCATTGGACCGCCTGATACGAAAATAGTAGGAACGTTTACTCTTGCGGCTGCCATGAGCAGACCAGGAACGTTCTTGTCGCAGTTTGGTATCATAACAAGAGCGTCAAAGTGATGAGCCAAAGCCATGCACTCTGTTGAGTCTGCGATAAGGTCACGGGTAACGAGAGAATACTTCATTCCCATGTGGCCCATAGCGATACCGTCGCAAACAGCGATAGCAGGGAATACAACAGGTGTTCCACCTGCCATTGCAACGCCCATTTTAACAGCTTCAACTATCTTGTCAATGTTCATGTGACCAGGAACTATCTCATTATATGAAGATACGATACCAACGAGAGGTCTATCCATTTCTTCCTTTGTCATGCCAAGAGCATTGAAAAGTGATCTCTGTGGAGCTTTGTCTACTCCGTCACAAAAATAATTACACGCCATTTTTTATTACCTCTTTTGAAAAATATATTACTGAGAGCGGTATTATTCTCCGTCCTCATTCTCTTTTGTTTCAGCCTCGTCTGAGCTTTCCTCTGTCTTTGCAGGGTGCAGACGCTTTCTTACACCGTATGCAGAGCAGTATTCGCAAACGATCTCCAGCACTGAGAATATGATAAGCATAAAATTCATTGAGAAGATACCTGTCACAAGCACGAATGCCGCAGGGATAATGAAAAGCGGGATCCCAGTGCCGTAAATGTCTTCAAAATGATTGCCTTTTTTATACTGCCTTATCCAAAGCACCCAATAAAGTGCGATAACGAGCAGTGCAACAACAGCCCATATTATGAAAAGCAGCTTGCTTGAAAAGCCTACCTTGTAATCTCCGATAGCAAGGCACATATAGCCTATGCAGCCAAATCTGCCCACACACTTTGCAATGAAAACGATAATGTTCTCGTCCTCAAGCTCAGGCTTGTCGGCAGGTGTCTTGAAACAGGCTGCTATCACAGGTATCAGCAAAAGCAAAGTAGGTATAAAACCTATTATACTGAACTTCATTTCGTTTTGTCCTCCTTAGCGGAATGGTCTGTCCTCTATTTTAACTACTTCTCTGCGGAATGTGCGTGCCGCTTCGTCAACAGCAGCCATAAGCTTTTTCTCAAGTGGAGTACCAACAACATCAGCATTGTAACATACGCCGATGTAGCTTTGGGGGTTGAACTCATCATGGAATTGACAGTTATAAAAATACTCTACCTTGCCAAACCTGTTTTTCACCTTGGCTTTGAACTGTATCCTAGGTCCCATATCATCAACACGCAGGAACATCATTGCATTGTCAGGCGTGCCGCCATTTCGACATTTATCTATCATATAGTATATCTCGTCATCAGGCGCACTTACCATTTCAAAATAAGGTGTATTGCTGTCAGAGTAATTGTCATCAAAATCATCATCACAGTTTGGCAGATACATTGCGCCATAATCAAAGTCACATTCTGTTTCGATGAAATCACCGCTCAGGTCAAATGATACTTTCACCCTTATTTCTGCGTCTTTGCCGTCGAAAATTTCATAGGTTATTTCTCTTGACGGCTTTGCAGGAATACTTGCTGTGTCAAGAACTTCCTGCGGTGTGGTATATGTCGGTCTTGTATAAGCACAATTGCTTCTCTTGCTTGAACTTGTGCTTGAAGTGGCAGTGCTTGGTTTGCTTGAAGCCGTGGAGCTTGAAGTGCCATTTATAGCTTCATTCTTTTTATCCATAGCCTGATTGAGCAGGTCTTTAAGTCCTGTCGGACCATTGCCGTTCTTTGCCGCAGCGTTGTCTATTGCGTCAACTGCACCCTTTAAAAGCTTATCAAATAATCCCATTGTAGTTGCCCCTTTTCTTTTTTGTTATTTATTTCTTGTGTGAAAGTCCAAGGAATGCCGCACCGATTATGCCTGCGTCATTTCCGAGCTTTGCAATAACTATCTCAGTGTTCTTTTCTGAGTTCTTTGTGTAGACTTCCTTAGCCACAAGCTCTTTCAGCGGCAAAAGCAGAGGGTCGCCCTCGTTGCATACGCCGCCGCCGATACAGAGTATATCAGGCTGGAAGATGTTTATTGTGTTTGTGATTCCGCAAGCAAGATACTTTATGTATTTGTCAACAACTTCCTTGCCTGCCTTATCGCCTGCTCTCATGGCGTTGAACGCAGTTCTTGCGGATACCTTGCCGTCCTCTTCGTTCATTTTCCACATGATAGAGTCCTTGTCCTCGAACATAGCCTCTTTTGTCATTCTTACAAGACCTGTTGCAGAAGAGAATACCTCAAAGCAGCCGTGTCTGCCGCAAGTACACTGCGGACCGTTAGGGTCGATAACAGTGTGACCTATCTCAGCACCTGCAAAGTTGAAGCCTGAATATATCTTTCCGTTAATGATTATTCCTCCGCCAACGCCTGTGCCAAGAGTGATGCAAACAGCGTCGTTCGCACCCTTTGCTGCACCTGCAACATACTCGCCGTATGCCGCAGCGTTAGCGTCGTTCTCAACATAGCAAGGCTTGTCGATAAACTTCTTCATAAGGTCAACAACGTGGAAGTTAAGGAAACCAAGGTTGTTTGAATACTCAATAACGCCTGTGTCAGAGTTTGCAGTACCAGGTGTGCCGATACCTACAGACTCTATCTGCGCTATCTCCAGCCCTGCGTTCTTTACAGCTTCCAAAGCGACCTTAGCCATATCCTCGCAGATCTCCTCCGCAGGTCTTGGCAGATTGGTCTTGCAGGTAGCCTTTGCGATTATCTCAAATTCTTCATTTACAACACCTGCTTTGATGTTAGTGCCGCCAAGATCAATACCAATGTAATACTTCATAATAATTTCTCCCTTTTATTTTCTGAGCTTACTGAGCGTTATCGCTCTCAGTGTCATCGTCATATTCGTGAAAGTTTATCTCTTCCTCTTCCTCTTTTGGCTTTTGGGCTTCAGCCTTTTTTGCTATGGCGTCATATACCAGAAGATACACAAGCTCCAGCACCACAAAGCTGATAAGACCTATCCAAAATGAGCTTGCAACAAATCCGATAATAAAAGCGATCACAAGTGCGCCAAGCTCACCTATCTCTTTTTTCAGGTCAAGTTTAAGCATTTATCTCACCTTAGTCTATCTTTGTAAGCACGAATGTGCATTTGCCCTCAACAGTGTACTTGCCTGTGCCTGCTGAAATGAATACGCTTTCGCCCTTCTTTGCAGAAACAGTTTCGCCACCGCTGATAACAGGCTCACCCTCGAGAACGAGAATACTGTTGAAGCTGTTTTCGTCAGCGTCAAGCTCAGCCTTTGTTTCAACGTTCACCCTGTATGTTGTGAAGTATTCGCATTTTGAAAGAAGCTTTATGTCATAGCCGTCCTTCTTCTCAACAGGTGTCTCAGGATACTGCTCAGCAGGAGCAAGCTTTGTTACGTCAAGAGCCTTGTCAACGTGAAGCTCTCTAGGCTTGCCGTCCTTGCCAACTCTGCCATAGTCATAAATTCTGTATGTAGTGTTTGAGTTTTGCTGTATCTCAGCAATAAGGATACCCTTGCCGATAGCATGGAGCGTGCCTGACTTGATGAAGAAAACGTCGCCCTTCTTAACAGGTACAGCGTTTGTTACTTCAAGAAGCGTGTTGTCAGCGATCCTTCTTGCAAATTCTTCCTTTGTTATCTCGTGCTTGAAACCGTAGAGAAGAGTTGCACCCTCGTCACAGTCAACAACATACCACATTTCTGTCTTGCCGTATTCGCCTTCAACTCTCATGGCGTACTCGTTGTCGGGGTGTACCTGTACAGAAAGATTGTCCTTAGCGTCAATGAGCTTAATAAGGATAGGGAAGTTCTCAAATCTTTCGCAGTTCTTGCCAAGAACGCCCTTGCCTGCCTTTTCGATATACTCATTGAGTGTCAGACCCTTGTATTCACCGTCAGCCACAACGCTTGGACCGTCCTTATGACAAGAAAGCTCCCAGCTCTCTGCGACCTTATCATAATTGCACTTTTTGCCGTACTCATCTCTAAGTCTGGTACCGCCCCAGATGTAGTCCTTAAATGCTGGATCAAGTTTAAATATTGACATTTTATATAGCCTCCAATTATTAAATATACCTTTTAATATAATACCATAACTCCGTCTATAAGTCAATATTTCTGGTATAAAAAAAGCAGGAGAACGAACTGCTCGTCCTCCTGCTGACAGCGTTATTTTTTACTTCTTTTCGTCCTCATCGTTCTTAGACTCGTCAAAAAGGTTTTTCTTGTCTACAAATTTGCCGGTGCTTACGTCAAAGGCTTCGCTTGACTTCTTGTTCATGATTATCACAATTACCACAACTGCGATAGCGATTCCTGCAATGACCGCAATAACTATGATAATAGGGTTTGTTCCCTTTGAGTCTTTTTCTTCCTTTTCTGCATAAGTCTTTGTCTTGCAGTTTGTTATCTTTACACCGGTCACCGTTATCTTCGCTCTGTCAGTTGCGCCTACCATTATTTTGTATACCTGGCTAAAATCATCTGTGCCGTATGCAGTTGCGATAGACTCAAAGTCATATGTAGCCGTTGTTTCGTCAAACTCAACAGGGGCTATCTTTGCCCAAACTGCACCGTCCTGTGCCACTGATGTAGTTGTATTCTCCCAGCTCTGAAAAATAAGCTCTGCACTGTATTTGTTGCCTGACTTTTCGTTTACGTCCTCACTGTTGAATGTAACAACTATCTTTGAATCCTTTGTGAGCCTTGTAGCATTGAAGTCGCCCTGTTCAATGGTGAGAGATTGTGTCCAATTGCTTGCGGCTTCTGCGGAGGAGCAATCTATTGTAACGTCCTCAGTTTCTGCATCTTCGGCAAAAGCAGTCAGTGTGCATGAGAATATTGAAGCGCAGGCGATGATAGCAGACATTGCTGCTGATAAAAATTTCTTCATTTTCTTTTTCCTTTCAAATTCTTACAAAATATAATTTTGCACAAAACCTAACCCTGATATTTGCGCATACCCTCTGATAATAAAGCATTATAACATAATTAAAAATAAAAATCAATAACCATAATGCACAAATAATCACCGTATTTAAGGAACTATTTTACTTTTTTGAGAAAATGATCTGCAGAAAGCTTTTCCACATTGCGTCCTTGCAGTTTAATTTCCTAAATCCTGCTTTAGGACTTGTTTTACAGACAGTGTTATGATATAATGATAAGAAAAGTCTTGATATAGAGGTGCGCAAAATGAAAATAATGGCAATAGATTATGGCGACGCAAGAACAGGCTTCGCAATAAGCGACCGCTCTGAGTTTCTTGCTTCTCCTATCGGCACTGTTCCTGAGAGAAACGCCGAAAGGCTTGCAGATAAGGCGGCTCAGACAGCGGCTGAATACGGTGCAGGTGAGATAATAGTAGGTCTGCCTATAAACATGAACGGCACGGAAGGACCGAGAGCAGAGAAGTGCAGGGCATTTGCTGAGCTTTTGAAAGAGCGTACCGACCTGCCGGTGAGAATGTGGGACGAGCGTTCCACAACTGTCACAGCACACAATATCCTTAACGAAACAAACGTCAGGGGAAAGGCAAGAAAGGCTGTTGTAGATACAGTTGCCGCAACGATAATTTTGGAGGGCTATCTTGAATACAGAAGAAAAAAAGCAAAGCAGGCTGACTAAAAAGCAGAAAAGAAATATCATCATAGTGATAATAGTGCTTGCGGTAATGATATTAGCCGATTTTGTGTGGTCTAATACCTATATCGAGGTCAAAAAGCTGTCAGCGCATTTTGACAACTTACCTGAGGGCTTCGAGGGCTGTAAGATAGTTCAGATATCTGACTTCCACAACGAGTGGGGCAAAGGCTATATAGATAGGCTGACGGAAAAGGTCAAAGACTGTGAGCCTGACTATATCTTTGTTACAGGGGACAGTGTTGACCAGATCTTCCCCGATGTTGACCGCTCGCTGGAACTTATGAAAAAGCTCCCTGAGATATGTCCTGTCTATCTTGTTATGGGCAACCATGAATATAATCTTTCTCAGGAGGAAAGGGAACAGTTTGTTGCAGGCTGTGAAAGCTATGGTGTAAACGTGCTCTATAACGAGCATACCACACTTACACGAAATGGCGATACTATAAGCCTGTTGGGCTTTGACAATATGGAAAATGACAGCGAGGCTTTTTCTCAAGTCACAGAGGATTTTGTCATACTGCTAAATCACTATCCCGAGGATTGCAATTATTTCAGCAAGACCGCAGTGCAGTATGGTACGCATATAGACATAGACTTCACAGGTCACGCACATGGCGGACTTATAAGGCTACCCCTTGTGAATGGCCTTTATGCACCCGGTCAGGGCTTATTTCCGAAATACACCGACGGCACTTACAGCGTGAACGATACAACGCTTGTGGTGTCAAGGGGAGTAGGCAATAGCGGCTGGACACAGCGTTTTTCAGACCCTTTTGAACTTGTGCTTTTCACTTTTGAAAAATAATTCCTTCAGACCCATAAGAATAAGGAAAATACCGAAAGCTTTTGAAAGCAGGCTTTGCTCTATCCTGTTTGCAAGCCATGCTGATATAATAACAGCAGCCGTTCCCCACAAAACTGCGGGAACGGCTTTTTTCCATTCCACAAGCTTGTTTTTCGTGTGAAGCACAAGGCTTATTATTGCGATAGGGATAAAAAACACAAGGTTTATCCCCTGCGCCGCTAGTTGCGAAAAGCCTGCAAAGACCGTCAGATAAATTATAAGCACCATTCCGCCCCCAAGACCCATGGAGGCAAAGATACCGGTGAGAAAAGCCACCGCACATATTGTATACCAAGCCGTAATATCACCCTATTTCATAAATATCCTCACGCCTGCAATTATCATAAGTGCGCCGAAAATACGTTTTAGCAGGCTGTTTGAAAGCTTTTTCATGAGCATTGCACCAACTGCCGCACCCACTATCCCAAGGGGTATGAACTTCACTGCCTGCCAAATGTCAAGACTTCCACCCTTGAAATATACAAGACCGCTTATAATAGACAATGGAAGCGTTATAGCAATGGACGTGGCGTGAGCTTTTTTCGCCTCACTGCCACCTTTTTCAAGCATAGGCACTGCTATCATTCCACCGCCCGAGCCGAAAAATCCGTTGCATATCCCCACGGCTATACCTGTGAGCGCATTGAAGTATTTTTTATTTATACGCAAAAAAATCACCCCATACTATTATCTGTACGGGGTGATGATTTATTCACTGAACTATCAGTCTATCTCTACCATTATTTTCTGATCCACACGGGAAGCACCGGCACGCATTACGACTCTTATAGCCTTTGCGATCCTGCCCTGCTTGCCGATAACTCTGCCCATATCGTCTGGAGCAACGTGAAGATGATAAACCACGATACCCTCTGCGTTAGGCTCGTCAACAACGACTTCAACAGCGTCCTTGTTTTCAACAAGCTCAGAAACTATAGTTTCGAGTAATTCTTTCATAAAAATATCTCCATTCTCCCACGAAAATGCGGCAGGGAAGCGTTTTCCCCGCCGAAAACGGCAAGCGAAGTGGTGGGATAAGCAGCTCACCGTCTGAATTGTCTTGTCAGCTATTAGATAGTGCCGTTCTTCTTGAGAAGAGCCTTAACTGTATCAGTTGGCTGTGCACCGTTAGCGATCCAAGACTTTGCCTTTTCGTCGTCAACCTTGAGTACAGAAGGTTCCTTAGTTGGGTCATAGTAGCCCAGCTCTTCGATGAAACGTCCGTCTCTTGGATATCTTGAATCAGCAACTACGATTCTGTAGAAAGGAGCCTTCTTAGCACCCATTCTTCTGAGTCTGATCTTTACTGCCATTGTATTTTCACCTCCATAAAAAACTTCATATATCAAATCAATCACTTGATTGCTGATAGCTTATCAACTATTGTGGCATTCCGCCGCCAAGTCCTTTGAGAAGTGCCGCTCTGTTTCTTCTGGATTTCTTTCCGTGAAGATTTCCACCGATACCGAACTGCTTCATCATTTTCTGCATCTGTTCAAACTGCTTAAGAAGCTGGTTTACGTCAGATACCTGCGTGCCGCTTCCGGCAGCGATACGTCTTTTTCTCTTAGGGTCAATGATCGCAGGCTTTTCTCTTTCAGCCCTTGTCATTGAATTTATCATAGCCTCAGTCTTTTTCAGCTGAACCTCGCCCTGCTCCACCTGCTCGTCTGTTACCTTGTTTGCACCCGGAAGCATTCTGATAATAGACTTCATAGAGCCCATTTTCTGTATCTGCTTCATCTGCTCCAGCAAGTCGTTAAGGTCAAAGCCCTTTTCCTGCATTTTTTCTGCAAGCTTTTTGGCGTCCTTTTCGTCAACTGTCTGAGTAGCTTTCTCGATAAGTGTGAGCATATCGCCCATGCCAAGTATTCTTGAAGCCATTCTCTCAGGGTGGAAAGCCTCAAACTCGTCAAGCTTTTCGCCCATACCAACGAACTTGATAGGCTTACCTGTTACAGCAAGCACTGAAAGCGCCGCACCACCTCTTGTGTCAGAGTCGAGCTTTGTAAGGATAACGCTGTCGATGCCAAGAGCCTCGTCAAAGCTTGAAGCTACCTTTACAGCGTCCTGACCGATCATAGCGTCAACAACGAGCATTATCTCGTTCGGCTCAGCGATCTTCTTGATGTCTTTAAGCTCGTTCATAAGCTCCTCATCAATGTGAAGACGTCCTGCCGTATCTATGATAACAAGGTCATTGCCGTAATCCTTGGCGTGCTTGATACCCTCTTTTACTATCTTTCGTGGGTCTATCTGACCCATTTCAAATACTGCGACTTCGGCTCTCTCTCCCACAACCTTTAGCTGTTCGATAGCCGCAGGTCTGTAAACGTCTGCTGCTATAAGCAGAGGACGCTTGCCCTCTTTCTTGAACATCTTCGCAAGCTTTGCAGCGTGTGTTGTTTTACCTGAACCCTGAAGACCGCACATCATTATGATGCAAGGCGGCTTGTTAGGAAAGTTTATCTTCGAGTTAGCCTCGCCCATGAGCTTTATAAGCTCGTCATTAACTATCTTTATGACCTGCTGACCAGGAGTAAGGCTCTTCAGCACTTCCTCGCCAACGCTTCTCTCTGTTACCTTGGCAATAAAATCCTTTACTACCTTGTAGCTGACGTCAGCCTCAAGCAAAGCCATTTTAACTTCACGCATTGCCTCTTTTACATCGGCTTCGCTAAGTTTACCTCTTGATTTAAGACGCTTGAACACGCCGTTTAGTTTTTCTGAAAGTCCTTCAAACGCCATAAGCTGTCCTCCGTATAATTTTTTTATCTATATCTATTCTTCTTCGGTATATTCTGCGTTGTCAAATTCATCAAGCTTAGAATCGAGATTTTCAAGAAGCACTATCACCTTTTCGGCAATATCTCTCGCATAATTCTTTTTTTTACACTCGTTAAAAACGTCCATAGCCTGAGCCTTGAACTCTTTAAGCTCTGCCAGATAAGCCTCCTGCTGTTTTAGCAGACCTAGCTTTTCTTCATAATCAGCCATTGCAGTTTCACATTTTTTTATAGCGTCATGAACGCCCTGTCTTGAGATATCTAGCTGAGCGGCGATCTCTCCCAACGACAGATCGTCATTGTAATAAAGATCCATGATCTCGTTTTGTTTATCAGTGAGCAGGCAGCCATACAAGTCGAGCAAAACGCTGTTTTGCAAATTTTTACTCATACCGCTTACCTCCCAATGGATTTCTGTAAAGTCATAAACCTTTACAATTATATATCAAGTTTATCGACTTGTCAAGGGGTTTTTATGAAAAAATAAAATTTAACAAAATTCTGTGGAAAAAGTCCTTTTTATATGGTATAATAGTGTATTACTAGACATAGTGATTATAAATAGTATAGGAAATTGTATGCCAAGGGGGAAGAGTATATGATAAGCTATGTATTGAAAAATGACAAATATGAAATGAAAGTCCCTGCCCTGACTTTTGGTGCGGCAGGTTTTGAGAGAAACGATTGTGATGATGTGTATTTTGAGTTTCTCGACAAATATGTAGAGCTTGGCGGTTGGTGTATCGATACCGCAAGAGTTTACTGCGACTGGCTGGAGAATGGTCACGATTCCAGCGAGGGCGTAATAGGCAGATGGCTAAAAGCCAGAAACAATCGTGACAAAATTTGTATCGCCACAAAGGGTGGTCACCCTGAAATGGGTCATATGGACGAAAGCCGTCTTAGCAGGGAAGAGCTTACAAAGGATCTTGAAGCAAGCCTGAGAGTGCTGGGCGTTGACTATGTGGATATTTATTTTCTTCATCGTGACGACCCGAAGATACCTGTGGAAGAGATAATGCCGGTTCTCAATGATTTTTATGAGAGCGGAAAGATACATTTTATAGGTGTTTCAAACTGGACAACTCAGAGAATAGAGGAAGCGAATAAGTTTGCAGAGGAAAACGGTATGGAGCCTATCAGGATCAGTCAGATAAACTACAGCCTTGCTCATTCGAGCGTTGAAACTTTCGGTGACAATACTCTTGTTTGTATGGATACAAAGGAGTTCCGTTGGTACAAGAAGCATGATTTTCCTGTTATGGCGTTCTCCCCACAGGCAAAGGGCTTTTTTGCAAAGCTTGCAAAGGGCGACGCTGCAAACAATCTCCCTGAGGGACAGTATGCAGGCCCTGCTAATCTTGCAAGACTTGCAAAGGTAAAACAGCTCAGCGAGCAGACGGGGGACACTCCGGCAAAGATAACCCTCGGCTATCTGAACAGCCAGCCGTTTTTTGTATCGTCAGTTTTCGCAGTAACAAAGCTGTGGCAGCTTGACGAGGATATGGAAGCGCAGGATCTTACATACGATCCAAAGACAGTGGCCTTCCTTGAAAATATGATATAAAATAAAAGCACTCTGCATTGACTGCAGGGTGCTTTCTTGTTTTCTTGAATATTGTAGGGGACGGCGTCCTCGACGTCCAACCTCTTACACAAAAAACTTAACTATGTGATATCTGAATACACCACATAGTTAAGTATGTACGTTCATATTGATTATGCCATTGGTATTACGCCCTTCTGAAAATTCTAGTCGTAAACTCATGCTAAATTGTACTTTGGACTCACGCCTTTCAGTAAAATTCTGTCCGCATAATATAAGCTATTCCATTGGATCTATTTCCTTTCGGTAAAAATAATCTCTAAGTGCAAATTACCTTTCCATTGGATCTATTTCCTTTCAAAATATTAAGTTATGCCTCAGTAGATAAAACTTAACGTGCCATTGGACTTAACACCTTTCGTGAAATTTATTGTCAATGAAATTTATTACATTTCCATTGGAATTATCGCCTTTCGCATAATTTCGAGATCTTATGCTCATCATATCAGATAAGCCTTGCTGAAGTAACTGGCGGATTCACCTCCAAATATCAGATGTTCAAAAGCCTTGAGTGCATTTTCATAACGCACCACTCCTTCAGTATATTATATGATCTTTAGAAAAATCTTAGTCAGTAAATCAAATCAGTAAGAGCATTAAGCTCGTAAATTTCTTGGCGGACTCACTCCATTCTATTTCATGTTCAAGTTCCTTTTGTGCATTTTCATATGCACCACTCCTCGAAATTTATTTGATTTTTATAGCTCTGTGAGCTTTTTATGTTCAGAAGCTAAATTTTACATTGGAATCACTCTTTCAGTTTATTTCTTTACCTCTGAAAAGCTGAAATTGTGCATTGGAAACACTCCTGTCTAAATTTTATTTGCAAACCTTCTGTAACCGATCATGTCGATCACTCCTTATATAAAAGTTGCAAAATATTCAATTGTAAATTTGAGAGTATCCTTAAATTGCAGTAACTCTGTGCTGTGATTAATCCATGAGGCTCTGCAATTTCTTCCTGTGTAAATCATATATGTCTGGATTCCTGTCAGCTCATTCGTCTGCGTCTTGATCCTTTTTTACTTTAAGAAATTGCCGAGCCTATGGATACTCTCCTGGATCTCTGATGCGTCCATTGGACTCGCTCCTTTCATATCTTATTAGGTATCCGATGAGCCTGCCCGCCTGCTGAACTGTAGTGTACCTAGTGTCGGGTATATGCTGTGTCCACCGATCTGCCTGTGATATATAAGGAAAACCTCTCGCCTCACTTCGCTTTGCCGTGCCCTCTGAAATCGTTACTGTATCGTCAGACCGTTGACCGTTTCAGCGAACCCTGTTGTCTGCTTTTGTTTGGCTCTTTGTTTTTCCTTGACTATACTATACCACATCTTTTAGCACTTGTCAATAGTTTTTCTCAACTTTTTTGTATATTTTATATTTAATATTACTTTTACAAAATGCGCTTGACTTTGATTTTGCAGTGTAGTATAATTAAAGTGTTGCGGTGGTCAGAAACAGTCTTTCTGTTCTGATTTTTTCGATATATCCCACTCAGAAAGTGCCGATATACCGCACAAGATCATGTTAGGAGGATAATTATGGATAACGAGTTTCTGCCGGACCTCTACGAGCTGGAGGACGAAAATGGTAATAAGCAGACTTTTGAGCTGTTGGACGCAATGGAATATGGTGACGAGAAGTATTATGCTCTCACTCCTTATTATGAGAACGGTGACGAAGCCCTTGAAGATTCAGGCGACGTTGTGATACTCAAGGCTGAGTATGACGAGAACAATGACGAGATACTTGCTTCTATCGAAGATGATGACGAGTATGAGAAGATCGGTCAGATGTTCATGGAGCGTATCGATGAAATGTTCGAGTTTGACGATGAGGACGAAGACGATGATTGCGGCTGTGGCTGCGGTTGTCACGATCACGACCACCTGTCATAAGAAAAATATCTCAGCATATAGGCTTGTCAATATGTAAAATGTACAATTTTATGTACTTTGATTTGCTGAAATTACCTATTGATATTATGGATATGTTGTGATATACTAAATAACAGAAAAAGTTTCCTGCCTTGTGCGAACAAGCACAGTTATTATAAATCCAACACTTCTAAAAAGGGATTCAGACTCTGGAAATGGATTGCAGACCTCCCGAACGAAACCGCATTTGCCGTTTCGGAAACGGACGAAGGGAGCGTGAAGCTTTCAGGCTGTTTTACCCACCCTGCTTTTATAGCGGGTTTATCGGCTGTGCGACGGCAAGGCGGCTTTTACTTAAAAACTGAGCGTACCGATTTTTCGGTACGCTTTTTTGTGTCATAAAAACCATGTCGGCATAAAATGAGATAACGGAGCGTCTGCAGTGATCGTATGACAGTGGGTGACGCAGCCAAAGATCTGCGTCCGCAGGGCAGCCCGTTGTCATTTACTGCAGGACGTTTCGTTTATATAGAAAAAAGCCGCTGTGCCTGTGGGCATAACGGCTTTCTTCTTGTCAGATAAATAAATTACTTTCGCTAGTATGTTCAGCAGTGGCTGATAATGCCTTTTCCGCTGGATATTTGCTGTTTATGTATTCGGCGGCAACGAAAATAAATTCGCTGTTAGTGGGGTAGTGGTCAGGTCTTATGGCAAAATTACCGAATATCTCGGCTTTGTCTTTGTCCTGAGCTTTTTCCCAACCGATCCTTATGGCGGTGCGCATGTTTCTTTCAACGCTTACTGTGGTTACTCCATGTGCCGCCGCTATCTCTGGATAAATGACCTTTGTGACACGTCTGTTGGCTTTGTCTGTCGTAAGAGCCATTTTTATTGCCTCTTTGATGTAGCCATAGCCGTTATAATTTGGAGTTATGCACAATCTCTTCATCACGGTGGATATAGCAGATTGTATGTCGCCATTGGTGTACCACTCGTCGGAGCTTCGTGTTATTGTGATGTTCGGATCTGCAGAATCATCAGGACACTGAAGCGCTCTGAGTGCGTTTTTGATATCTGCACAGCTTAGAGGGCTTTTTATTATCCTGTCTGCATATTTTGCAAGTCCATTGTTTCCATTGTTGGTTTTTCTGCCGGAAAGCATGATTATTTTCAGCTTAGGACAAGCCCCTTTAAGATTTTTGCACAGCTCGTATGGAAACTCCGTTATTTCTGAAATTATCAGAAAATCAGGCTTGCTTTTAAGTGCCTCAAGCTGTATCTCCAGTGGATTGTAGTCTGATTGAGCAACACTGTACCCCTGTTTTTTCAGATAGTCTGCCACCTTCATGCCAGTCTGATTGAGGCTTCCGACAAGGATTTTGATCACGTCTTTTTTACACATTTTAAATCTTCCTCCGATTTTTTTATTTTTTAACTTTATACTACACTTGCAGTATAACATTTTTACGGTATAATTTCAAGTTTTTTACTTAATTTTCTTGCTTTTTGTACTATGTTTTAAGAAACACGCAACAATCTATACATAGTAAATAAACAAATGTCGGTTATGACTAATTTTCGATTGAGATAATTGTGCAAATATTGTAATTCGCACAGAGAAAATATGCTTTTGTGTCGTTTAAATCAACATATTATGTGAACAAACTGACAATTCGCTATATTTTACATCAACTTTACATTGTTATGAAAGCTTATTTTATGTAGAAAAAAGTCGAAAACACCAGTAAAGATTGCTATACAATTAATAAAATATTAATACAAATATATAATTTTACATTTATTAATATTTACGAAATGATATAGAAATATATAAGCGAACGGTATTTTTACATGGTTTTTACAAAATATAATTTCTTGACAAAAGCTTTATTGCGTGGTAAAATATACGGGAGGATCATTGCAAAAAACATGGTCAGCGGCTTTTTTGTGCCACCGGTTTGCAATGATGTCTTTGTAAAAAATTATAGATCATGTTGAGGGAGGCGACGTCGTTTTATGAAAAAAGACGTTATCAATTACATTTGGACAGATAAGAAAAGAACGATTTTTGGTCTGCCTATATCATTTACAAGATATTTTCTCACAGAAGATAAGTTTATAACACGCAAGGGTTTTCTCAGCATAGAGGAAGACGAGCTTGACCTTTATAGGGTCATCGACAAAAAGCTTGTCCTGCCGTTCGGACAAAGAATGTTCGGCTGTGGCACAATAGTAATGAATGTCAAAGACGTTGATACGCCTGTTAAGGAAGTCAAGTCCATAAAAGCACCAAGAGATGTGCTTGCACAGCTTGATAAGTATATCAATATAAATCGTGATAGATACCGTGTAAGGGGCAGAGATATGGTCGGCGGTGACGGCGGTCATTGCCATGATCATGATGATTTTGATATTGATGACGATATCATATAAAGTTCTATAAGAATAAGGGGCTTTCGCAGATCTTTCTGTGAGAGCCTTTTTTGGAAAGGAAAGTGTGAATGTTTTCAAAAGAATATTTTCAGTCCCTTGAAAGCTCGTGGGACAGGCTCAAGACCTGCGAAAAGCCGATATTCATATACGGCATGGGCGATGGAGCGGAAAAGCTTCTTGATGAATTTGATAGACTTGGCATAAAATGCACAGGTGTTTTTGCAAGCGACGATTTTGTCCGTGGACAAAGCTTCAGAGGGTTTAAGGTGCAGACTTTCTCTCAGGTGCAAGCGCAGTTTGGGAATATCACAGTTGTGCTTGGCTTTGGCACGAGCCTGCCCGAGATAATGGAGCGTATCGACAATATTGAAAAAAGCTGCGAGGTCATAGTGCCGGAAATGTGCGTTGCAGGCGATGAAAATTTCAGCAAGGAAAAGCTTCTCTCAATGTATTCTCAGGCTGAAAAAGCTTACCGCCTTTTTGATGACGATATTTCAAAGCTTACCTTTGAAAAGCTGACAGCGTTCAAGATAACAGGCAAGCTTTCTTATCTCCGTGAGATATTTACGGATAAGGACAAGATAACCGAGATACTTCCCCTTGGAGAAAACGAGATATACTGCGACTTGGGAGCATACACAGGCGACACTGCCGCAGAGCTTATCTCACGCACAGGGGGAAAGTATGAGAGAATATATGCCCTCGAACCTGAGAGAAAAAACTTTCAGAAATGCCTGAAAAATCTAAAAGCCAATGACAATATAAGCCTTTACAATGCCGCCACATGGAGCATTGATACCGAGCTTTATTTCGCAGGTGGCGCAGGCAGACAGGGCAGAGTAGATGCCACAGGAAAAAAGGTTCGTGCAAGAAGTCTGGACAGCGTTCTTGCAGGCAAAAAATGCACCTATATAAAATATGACGTTGAGGGAGCAGACCTGGAAGCTCTCAAAGGCAGTGAATATACCATTTCACGCTATGCCCCAAAAATATGCTGTGCGTTGTATCACAGACCATATGATTACATCACCCTGCCTCTGTATATAAACAGCCTTTGCAAAGGATACAAATTCTATATCCGTCAGGAAAGATATTACCCCGCATGGGAAACAAACCTTTTCTGCGTTCATGATAAATAAGGAGAAAAATAATGAGTATAACAGTAAGCCTTAACGATAACTGGAAAATGAAAAAAGCAGGCTCGCAGGAGAGCTTTGATTGCAAAGTTCCATGCTCTGTATATAAGACCCTGCTTGACTATAAAAAGATACCCGACCCATATTATCGTGAGAACGAGTATATCTCCACACAGATATGCGACGATGATTACGATTTTGAAACTACATTCACCGCAGACAAGGCCGCAGTGGAGTGCGAGCATACTGTCCTGCACTTTGACGGCATTGATACCATAGCAAACGTCTGTCTCAACGGCGTTCATCTTGGCAGAGTGAACAATATGCACAGAGTGTGGGAGTTTCCTGTCCATGGTATTATCAAAGAGGGGGACAACACTCTCACAGTGAAAATAACCTCGCCAAACAGATACATAAAAGAAATGGACGAAAAACGTCACCTTTGGGGCGTTGACTCCACCATGACAGGCTATACACATATAAGAAAAGCCCATTGTATGTTCGGCTGGGATTGGGGTCCAATGCTCCCTGATATGGGAATATGGCGCAGTGTATCCCTTATCGTCCCAGATGCAGGACGTATACTTGACGTTTACTACAGCCAAAAGCACACCGATAACAAAGTGACTTTGAAAGCCCTTTTGCATATAGAAAACCACGGCTGTAAAAAAGCTATGGTGGAAATATCCGACCCTCAGGGCAATATCGCCGCAAAAGCTGACATAAGCCTGGAGGAAAGTGCAGAATATTATGAAACAGAGCTTGTGATAAACGACCCTCAGCTTTGGTGGGTGAACGGCTATGGCGAACAGCCACTCTATATCTGTGCAGTGACTTTGTATGATGAAAACGGCTCGTGCGCTGATAAAAATACACAGCGCATAGGTCTTAGAACTTTAACTGTCAGCCGTGAAAAAGATCAGTGGGGCGAGGAGTTCTGCTTTATAAACAACGGCGTGAAGATATTTGCCATGGGCGCAAACTATATCCCCGAAGACCTGATAGTCACACGCTGTAACGAGGAGAAAACAAGAAAGCTCCTTGCAGACTGCAAGGCCGCAAACTATAACTTTATAAGAGTGTGGGGAGGCGGTTATTATCCTGACGAGTATTTCTATGACTACTGCGACGAGAACGGTATCATAGTATGGCAGGACTTTATGTTCGCCTGCTCTGCATATCTGCTCACAGAGGAGTTTGAAGAAACTGTCCGTGGGGAAGTTCGTGACAACGTTATCCGCCTGAGAAACCACCCGTCCCTTGGTCTGTGGTGTGGCAACAACGAGATAGAATCCGCATGGGAATACTGGGGTCTCCCCGAGGACGAGGAAGCAAAGCGTGACTATCTTATCATTTTTGAGGATATTATCCCACAGGTGCTTAAAGCCTATGACCCCTGCGAAAACACATTCTATTGGCCTTCCTCACCGTCCTCAGGAGGCGGCTTCAAGGACGCTTCCTCAAACCATGCAGGGGATATGCACTATTGGGACGTTTGGCACAACTTCAAGCCTATCGAAGCGTTCAGAGAATTTTATTACCGCTTCTGTTCGGAGTACGGCTTTGAGAGCCTGCCTGATATAAAGACCTGCCGTGCCTTTGCCGACGAAACAAAGGGCGACTTTGACCTTTGCTCACCGGTTATGGAGGCACATCAGAAGTGCGTTCAGGGCAACGAGAAGATAATGTACTATCTCGCTCAAATGGTGAGATATCCATATGATTTCAAAAAGCTCATCTATTCCTCACAGCTCGTTCAGGCGGATTGCATACGCTCAAATGTTGAGCATATGAGAAGAGCAAGGGGCAGATGTATGGGTTCAGCCTATTGGCAGGTGAACGATTCAAACCCTGTTATCTCATGGTCAAGTATCGACTATTTCGGCAGGTGGAAGGGTCTGCATTATTATGCAAAGCGTTTTTACGCTCCATGCCTTATCTCCTGCGACGATACCCATAGGAAAAAGCCTGTCCTTAACATATCCAACGAACGCATGACAGCCTTTGAGGGCATAGTAAAATGGACGCTTAGAAACAATAAAGCAGAAATTCTGCAAAGCGGAGAAAAGTCCGTGAACGTTCCGGCTCTCACAGCACAGAACGTCCTTGACATAGACCTTTCAGACGAGCTTAAAAACCGTACCGACCCTCGTGAAAAATATCTTGAATATTCCATTATGGAAAACGGCAAGGTGTTGAGTTTTGGCACAACGCTCTTTGTGCGTCCGAAAGAATTTACATTCTTAGAGCCTGCCATAACCTACGGCATATCAGAAAGCGAGGATAAATTCGCCCTGACATTCTGTGCTGAGAATTACGCCAAAAGCGTTTGCCTCAGCCTAAAGACCGCAGATTGCGTGTTCTCTGACAACTGGTTCGATATCCACGGAAAAGAGCCTGTTACCATAATGATAGACAAAGCCTCCCTCAGCAGAAAAATGACAGCGCAGGAGTTGTCCGAGGAGCTTGAGATAATGCACAATTAGGGCTGTGACACTATGTTACCAGCAAGGAAAATTTGATGTTTATAAACACGCAATGCCTGTGCTTTGCAAATGTACATATCAAGCTATCCTGCGTATAAGTAGCCTGAAATAAAATTTTAGGAGGAACTGCTTTGAAAGTAAAACTAAGCAAATACTTGAAGCCCTATGCACTGTTTGCGGTGCTGACACCTCTATCCATGGTGGGAGAAGTGCTGGGCGACCTGCTTCAGCCAAAGCTTATGTCAAAAATAGTTGACGATGGCGTGCTGGGTCAGGATATGGATCTTATCATAAGAACGGGACTTCTCATGCTCCTTGTTCTTATAGGTGGCGGAGCTTGCGGAATTGCGGCTTCTGCATTCGGTGGGATAGCTTCCCAAAGCTTTTCAAGAGATCTGCGTGTGGACGTTTTTAAGCGTGTCATGGGTCTTTCATTTGAACAGACTGACAAGTTCACCACAGGCTCATTGGTAACACGTCTTACAGCGGATATAACCGCTATCCAGCAAATGGTAGACTTCATGCTGAGAATGTTGGTGCGTGACAGCCTGCTGTTTTTTGGCGGAATAATCATGATGCTCACCCTGAACGTTCGCTTTGGAATAATAATCCTATGTGCCTTGCCTGTCGAGATAATCATGATGATAATAATTCTCAAAAAGGCAAACCCATACTATTCTATCGTTGCAAAACGTCTTGACAGCGTAAACTCTGTGGTTCAGGAGAACGTCACAGGCGCAAGAGTAGTAAAAGCCTATGTCAGAGAGGATACAGAAGAAAAGCGTTTTGACGATGCAAATATAAGCCTTATGGAATCAAACCTCCGTGTTCAGACCCTTATGGCTATCCTTCAGCCGCTTCTTATGATAATACTCAATCTGTCTGTTATTGCCGTTATAGTTATAGGCGGCTGGCAGGTGCAGGCACAAGCTATGAAGGTCGGCGAGGTCATGGCGGCTATCACATATCTTACTCAGGTCTTGCATGGCGTAATGATGATGTCTATGATGTTCCAGACCCTCGCAAAGGCTTCCGCATCTGCAAACAGATTGAGAGAAGTCCTTGAAACTGACCCAGTTATAAAAAGCGGCAGCGTTTCCCTTGCAGATAAAACAGGCGGCACAGTGAGCTTTAAAAACGTTTCATTCTCCTATCCTGAAACCAAGGGCAGACCTGTTATCTCAGACCTTACCCTTGATATAAAGTCAGGCGAGAGCGTAGCCATACTAGGTGCAACTGGTTCGGGAAAATCCTCCCTTGTGAACCTTATCCCAAGATTTTACGATTGCACAGCAGGAGAAGTCCTCGTTGACGGCGTAAACGTCAAGGATTGCAAGCTTGACGAGCTTAGAAAGAAAGTTGGAATAGTCCTGCAAAAGAGCGAGCTTTTCTCAGGCACAGTTGAGGACAACATAAAATGGGGCGACAAAAACGCTACCCATGAGGAGGTCATCTCCGCCGCACAGGCAGCTCAGGCTGACGAGTTCATTCAGAAGATACCTGCAGGCTATGAGGGTATTATAGCCGAAAAGGGTGCTTCACTGTCAGGCGGTCAGAAGCAAAGACTTTCTATCTCAAGAGCGGTACTTAAAAAACCTGAGATCCTCATTCTTGATGATTCCACCTCCGCCCTCGACCTTGGCACAGAAGCAAAGCTCCGTGCGGAGATAGACCGCAAAATGAACGGCACTACCCTTATCATAATCGCACAGCGTATCCAGAGCGTAAAATCATGCGACAGGATAGCCGTCCTCGACCACGGCAAGCTTTGTGCCTGCGATACTCATGAAAATCTGCTAAAGACCTGCGAGGTATATCAGGATATCTACGCCTCACAGGTAAAAACGTCAGGAGGTGAAGTGTAATGCCTCCAATGCCTCCAATGGGACCCGGCGGAAGAAAACCGGGCGGACCTCACGGTGCAAGGCTCACAATGGAAAAGCCTAAGGACGCAAAGAACACCCTTAAAAAGCTTATCGGCTATATAGGCAGAAACAGATATCTGTTTTTCGCACTTATCGGTGTAATGCTCATCATAACTCTGCTCAATCTTGCCGCACCGTCAATACAGCAGATAGCCATAGACTGCATCACTCTCACGAAAAAGAAAACAAGCGTTGACTTCGGTGCGCTTGGCAAAACGCTCATAGGACTTGGGGCAGTTTATCTCCTGTCCTCTGTTTTCACCTATATGCAGGGAATATTCTCCGCAAAGCTTTCACAGTACACAGTAAAGACCATGCGTAAAGACTTGTTCTCAAGCCTTGTAAGACTTCCTATAAAATATCTCGATACCCACAGCCACGGCGATATAATGAGCCGTATGACAAACGACGTCGAGAACATTTCCACAACTATCTCCCAGTCTATAGGTTCGCTCATCTCAGGCGTGCTGACCATAGTGGGAACAGTTGTCATAATGCTTCTGTATTCACCGCTTCTTACCCTTATCTCACTGTCTACAGTGTTCCTTACCATATTCGTTTCAGGTGTACTCACAAAGTATATGAAGAAATACTTCATCAAACAGCAGGTGCTTCTTGGCGAGATAAACGGTGAAGTGGAAGAAATGGTAGTCGGATATAGAACTGTCGTTTCCTATGGCAAAGAGCAGGACGCTGTTGACAAGTTCGAGAAAATGAGCAACAATCTGAAAAAATGCGGCATAAAAGCTCAGATATTCGGTGGTGTAATGGGCCCTTGCATGAACTTAATATCCAATTTCGGCTTTATCCTTATCGCTGCATTTGGCGGCTGGTTCGCAATAAAAGGCTTTATAACAGTGGGAACTATTCAGGCTTTTATACTCTATTCAAAACAGTTCTCACGTCCTATCAATGAGATTGCAAATCAGTTTGCAAATATCCAGACCGCAATAGCAGGCGCAGAGCGTATCTTTGAGGTCATGGACGCCGATAAGGAAACTGACGAGGGCAAGGCTGACTTTGAGGTGGAAAACGTCAAAGGCGATATCAACTTCAAGCATATCGACTTCTCGTATGTTCCTGAAAAGCAGGTGCTAAAAGACCTCGATCTTGAAGTAAAAGCAGGTCAGAAAATAGCTATAGTCGGTGCAACAGGCTCAGGCAAGACCACCATAGTGAACCTCCTCACAAGATTTTATCCTGTTGACAGCGGTGAGATAACCATAGACGGTCAGAGCATTTACGATATCCCGAAAGACAAGCTCAGACGTTCCATAGCTATAGTCTTGCAGGATACGGTGCTTTTTAAGGACACCATAGAAGAAAATATCCGCTACGGCAGAGAAAACGCTACCCTTGATGAAATAAAGGCGGCGGCAAAGTTTGCGAACGCAGACGAGTTCATCGAAAGACTTTCCGAGGGTTACGACACAGTGCTTGCCGAGGGCGGCTCAAACCTTTCACAAGGTCAGCGTCAGCTTCTCTCCATAGCAAGAGCAGTGCTTGCCGACCCAAAGATACTTATTCTTGACGAAGCCACTTCCTCGGTTGATACCAGAACTGAGATGCACATTCAGTCCGCAATGGTGGCTCTTATGAAAAACAGAACGTCCCTTATCATCGCTCACCGACTTTCCACTATCCGTGACGCAGATAAGATAGTGGTTATCGACGGTGGACGTGTTGCAGAGCAGGGTAGCCATGAGGAGCTTATCGCCGCCAAGGGTTGTTACTACAGACTTTATCAGACGCAGTTCTCAGGCGTTAAGACCTGATACAATGGTGTTTGGAAAACGTATATAGTCAATGTCGTACATTCAAACAAATACGACGTCCCACTTCTTGATATTTCGTCAGCCCACAAAACTTCGTGATAATTCAAACTTTTACACTCTCAAAATCGGGCTGTCGAGGGCGCCAGCCCCTACATGAAAATTGGCGGTCTTATCAAACAAATCAAGGCACAGGAAAACCTCTCCTGTGCCTTTTTTATGCGCAAAAAAAGGACGGCTCTCATAAGAAAGCCGCCCTTAATGTTATCTGAAATATTACTTTGTAACAAGTGCCAGAGTATCTCTTGCAATGAGAAGCTCTTCGTTTGTTGGGATAACGTAAACCTTTGTCTTAGAATCGTCTGTGGATATCTCCTTGAGTATTCCACGGCAGAGGTTTTTCTCAGCGTCAATGTGGATACCGAGGATATCGAGATTTGAGCAAGCAGCAGCTCTTACCTCAGGTGCGTTCTCACCGATACCGCCTGTGAAGATGACAGCGTCAAGTCCGTTCATTGCAGCAGCGTATGAACCTATGAACTTCTTGATCTGATAAGCAAATATCTCGCTTACGATAAGCGCTCTCTCATTGCCCTCGCTTGCAGCAGCCTGAATATCTCTGTTGTCAGAGCCGATACCAGAAAGACCAAGGAAGCCTGACTTCTTGTTCATGTATTCTGTCATCTGGTCAGGTGTGAAGCCCATTTTCTTCTCAACATAGTCAACAGCAGAAGGGTCAACAGAGCCGCAGCGTGTTCCCATTACAAGACCGTCAAGAGGAGTGAAGCCCATTGATGTGTCAACAGACTTGCCGCCGTTGATAGCTGTGATAGATGAGCCGTTGCCAAGGTGGCATGAAACTATCTTAAGCTCCTCGATAGGCTTGCCCATTACTCTTGCAAGCTCGCCTGAAACAAATCTGTGTGATGTTCCGTGGAAGCCGTATTTTCTTACATGAAGATCAGTGTAGCACTCGTATGGCAGACCGTAGAGATAAGCCTTTCTTGGCATTGTTGAGTGGAAAGCAGTGTCGAATACAACTACCTGTGGTGTGCCTGCTGGGATAACTGCCTTGCAGGCTCTCAGTGCAAGAGCGTGTGGGTGGTTATGTACAGGTGCAAGCTCAGCCAGTGAGTCGATCTGGTCGATAACTTCGTCTGTTACAAGGCAGGTCTCCTTGAATATCTCAGCACCCTGAACTATTCTGTGACCAACAGCTGATATCTCAGACATAGAGTCGATGACCTTTGTTTCGCCTGATGTGAGTACCTCAACGAGCTTTTCAAAAGCCTCTGTGTGAGTAGGGAAATTGCAATCCTCCTCGATGTGTCTGCCGTCGCCTGTCTTTGCACTTACATGGCCGTCGATACCGATACGGTCGCAGTTGCCCTTTGCGATAACAGACTCGTCCTTCATATCCAGAAGCTGATATTTAAGTGATGATGAACCTGCGTTTACAACTAAGATTTTCATTGGAAAAAATCTCCTCCCGATTATAATATGTCAGATAACGGGCTTGACTTTAAGCCCATAATATCATATACTTATAGTATATCAATATTAATGATAAATTTCAAGAGCTTTTTTCATAAATATACATATTGCACAATTTTTTTACTAGGGCTTAACATATTAGTATCATAATTCGCAGTAAGCTTTTGAAAGACGGAATAAAATATGCATAGGGTAGAAAGAGGAGTAAAAAATGAAAATTGCGGGAATAGTTGCGGAATATAATCCGTTCCATAACGGACACAAATATCAGATACAAGCCACAAGACAGGCTGGCGCAGAGGGTATCGTCGCAGTAATGAGCGGTGATTGCGTGCAGCGTGGCTCAGCGGCTGTTTTTTCAAAATATGACAGAGCACAGGCTGCTATAAGAAACGGTGCAGACCTTGTTATAGAATTGCCATGCCCGTTCTCGTGCTCAAACAGTGAGGTCTTTGCAAGAAGTGCAGTAAGGCTTCTTGCAGGTCTTGGGGAGAATGTGGTAACGACCTTGTCTTTCGGCTGTGAAAGCGGTGATAAAAACGCTCTTGAACAGGCAGCGGAGATATCCGCAATGCTTGAAAACTCACAGCAGGTCAGAGAACTTTTATCTCAGGGAAAGACCTACCCTCAGGCTATGTATGAAGCCTCCATAGGTCTTTACGGCAGAACCGCTGAAGAGATATTCTCCACCCCAAATAACGTCCTTGCAGTGGAGTATATAAAGGCGGCAAAGCGTATAGCCCCATGGCTAGTGCCTTATGCCGTAAAGCGTGAGGCTGTCGCACATGATTCTCAGGCAGAGTCTGGTAATTTCGCTTCGGCTTCTCATATAAGAGAGCTTATAAAAGAGGGAGGTGAGTGGCAGAAATTTGTTCCATATGATTTTGAGGGCTGTAAGCCGTCCTTTACCCGGCAGGCAGGCAGAGAAATGCTTTTCAAGCTTTGTACTGCTTCAAGAGAAGATTTTCTTGCCCTCCCTGACTGCGACGAACACCTTGCCAACAGATTTATGTCTGTCGTAAGCTCCTGCCCTGAAACTATGGATATCTTTGAACAGCGTATAAAGTCAAAGAATATCACCATGGCAAGAGTAAGAAGAATGGTCCTGCACCTTGTTCTCGGCATCAGAAAGGACGATATCAGACAAGTGCCATACGGCAGGATACTTGCCTTTAACCGCACAGGCACACGCATACTTGCGCAGGCTGAGAACAGAACGCTGGAGTATGATACCTCGCTGAAAAAGCTTGAGGATATCTCCGACTATGCAAAGCGTGTTGCTTTCCTTGAAAAGAACGCAGTAAGGCTTAGAGAAACAGCGGCATACGGCAGATGCGTTTCAAACGAGTATACAAGAAAGATAACCATAACCTGAGATAAACAGGAGGGCGGAAAATGAGAAGAATGAAAGGTGCGGCAGGGCTTTTGACAGCTTTGCTCTTGGCTTTTCAGCTTTCGGCGCAGACTTTTGCACTTGCCAGCGAGGATAACGGCATAAAAGTCGTTCCCGTAAACTTTACCCATAACGGCTATAGCTATGAGATAGAGGGCGTGGCCAAAAGCACAGAGGGTGACTATCAGATAAAGTCCCATTCAAGACTAGCCGCCCGAAAGCTTCCCTCCGCCTATGACCCAAGAAGCTCAGGAGAGATCACAACAGTAAAAGATCAGGCTTCAACAGGTGCTTGCTGGGCGTTTTCAGCCCTTGCCTGTGCGGAGCAGGATCTTATCAAAAAGGGACTTGAAAACCCCTCCGCAGAATTTTCCGTGCCTGCCTTGGTGCTGTCCTCAAATTCAGGCACAGCCACAGGTAAAGACGATTTTTCATCAGGAGGAAACTGGCTCTTTGCGGCTTCCGTCCTTGCAAATGGTCAGGGACTATGCTATGAGGATTACGAGCCGTTTTTAGAATCAGGCACAGAGAATATGATAGTTTCCGAAAATAAGAAAAGCGTCAGTGAATACAGGCTGAATTATGTCATGGAGCTTTCAAGCACCACGCAGGTGAAGCGTAAAATAATGGAGCTTGGAGCAGTTTCCGCAAGCTATTTTGCAGGAAATGGCTATATGAATCATAACAATACTGCCTACTATGATCCCGACGCCTCAAAAAACACTATCATAAATCATTCCGTCACAGTGGTGGGCTGGGACGATAACTACAGTAAGGATAATTTCAGATATAAGCCTGCCAATAACGGCGCATGGCTTGTGAAAGGCTCGTGGGGCGCAGATCAGGACAATGACGGCTTCTATTGGGTGTCCTATGACGAAGCAGAGTTCGGACAGTTTTGCTGCTATGACTTTGAAGAAAGCTGTGATAATACATATCACTACAGCAAAATGACAGGCTATGTTGTGAACGCAAGCAATGACGGTTCTGTTTACGGTGCAAATGTTTTCACCGCTAAAGCCGATGAAAAGCTTGATAAAGCAGGCTTTATGTATGTGGGCAAAACGGGCAGTGCGGATTACACCCTAAGCGTCTATACCGACGTTTCCGACAGCGACCCTATAGGCGTCCTTGAAACGCAGATAAGCGGCTCAGTGTCCGCAAACGGCTTTTATACAGTTGACTTTCCCGAGGATATCCTCCTTAAAGAGGGCGAGAAATATTCCATTTCAGTAAAATTCAGCGGCGACAGCGGCAGGGGATATCTCCTTGCAGAAAGCGACCGAACATCAAAGGCACAGTCAGGGCAAAGCTATGTTTCCATTAACGGCAAATATTGGTCTGACGTTGGAGCAGATAAGACCGACTCTATAGGAAGCCTTTTTATCTATGCTTATACTGACGATACTGCAAAGCCCGATAAAAGTTCACTTGAAAGCGCCCTTGCAGAGTACGGCACCATTGCAGGCTGTGAAAGGGAAGCAAACAATGCCCGAACGGTGCTTGCAGACGAGAACGCTTCCAAAAATGATATCTCAAACGCACAAAAGCTTCTTATCTCCGCCGCAGAAGAGCATGACGAAGCCCTTGTTATAACCACAGAAGCCCAGTGGGAAAGCTTTGCAAAGCGTGTCAGCTGTGGCGAAAGCTTCGAGGGCAAGCTAGTCACCCTTGAAGGCGACCTTGACTTTGACGGAAAAACTATCTCACCCGTAGGCGATTCTGAAAACCCATTCATGGGCTATTTTGACGGCAACGGACACCTTATAAAAAACGCAGTTATTTCCTCAGGGGAGTATTCAGGGCTTTTCGCATACATAAAAAACGGTGCAGAGATAAATAACATTTCCCTGAAAAACTGTATAGTGAAAGGCGATTACGCAGGTGGAATAGTGGGCTTTTATCAAGGAACAGCCATAAAAGCCTGCACCTTTGACGGCGCAGTGTCAGGAGAAGTCTATTCAGGCGGCATCATAGGAAGACAATCCTGCGGTATCATAACAGAGTGTTCTTCAAACCTAAGTGAAAACAGCTCCGCCATTACAAATGCCTTTATAGGAGGCAGGGATATTGCCGTTTCCGTTGTGAACGCATACGGCTGTTACAGCAATGACAGCGACAGCCTGGTTTCAAGCCTCTCTGCAAAAAATGCACTTTCCCAAGGGGCATATGCAATGAACACCTACGGTGAAAAGTTTAAAGACAGTGCAAAGTGGACAATGGACGGCACTCTTGTGCGCCAGATCTCATATAGCGAGCGGGCTTCCCATAAGATAACATTCTCCGCTGTGGCACAGACCATAGAAGTCTGCACCGACTATGCAGGCAAAGCCGTGTTCCCAAATGTGAACGTTCAGCAGGGCTACACTCTCGGCTGGTATCGTAAAGGCGAACCTGTGAACAGCGACACAGTTTTCACAGAAAACACCACAGTTTCCGCAAAAGTCACCCCAAGTGACAAAGCAAAGATAGATTATATCCTGAACGGCGGCGAAAACAGCCCCCTCAACCCTGATGAGCTTGGCGATGGCGAAAGCGCACAGCTTTCCGCACCCACAAAAGAGGGCGCACAGTTTACAGGCTGGTATGCCGACTCACAGCTTGAGAGCGAGCCTATAACGTCCGTGAGCTTTTCAGACGGCTCAAAGACCTTTTATGCAGGCTGGAAAGCAAATACCTGCACGGTTGATTTTACCGATATAAACGGCACAGCTTTGTCATCTCAGACCGTAGAATACGGCAAAAGTGCCGATCCGCCCAAAGCACCGACCATAAAAGGCAAACGCTTTACAGGCTGGGATAAAGACTTTTCAAAAGTCACAGCCCATATGACAGTGCAGGCCGTCTATACCGACAGAAAGCTTATAAAAGACTGCGAGATATCAGGCTTCAAAACCAATATGACATTCACAGGCTATGAGCTTGCTCAAAGCAGTATAACGCTTTCCTATGGCGATACCACTTTGACAAATAATAAAGACTATACCATTGACTATGCCGATAATATATCCGCAGGCAAGGGCAAAATGATAATAACAGGCATTGGCGGATACAGCGGCACTATAGCCAAAGCATTCGACATTCTTCCAAAATCCGCCCACTTGACAAGCGTCTATTATGTTGATACGCTCTCCTACACAGGCAAGCCTATAAGACCTGACGTTATGGTAACAGACGGAGGAAAATTTCTTCTTCCTGAACATGATTATACTGTTTCCTATAGCTCAAATACAAAAATAGGCGTTGGAAAAATGATCATAAGCTTCATGGGCAACTATCAGGGTACGATAACAAAAACTTTTACCATTTATCCTGCAAAACAGGAGATACAATCTCTGCAAACAAGATATAAAGGCTTTTTTATCGACTTTGCTCAGAAAGGCTCAGCCACAGGATATGAACTGCAATACAGTACACGCTCTGACTTCGCAGGTGCAAAAACCTTGATCATATCCTCAAATAAAACGGATAAAAAGACGGTTTCAAAGCTGACGGCAGGGAAGAAATATTATGTAAGAGTGCGTTCATATACAATAGTCAGCGGCAAGCGTTATAACGGCGCATGGTCTGATACAAAGAGCGTGACCACCGCAAAATATGATATTGCCAAAGCTAAGGTAGCAGGCATAAAAAACAAGTCTTTCACAGGCAGGAACATCACCCAGAGCATAACTGTCACATATTCGGGCAAGACCCTTAAAAACAGCACAGACTATATAGTGAAATATTCCGCCAATAAGAATATAGGCACAGCTAAGGTAACAATAACAGGAAAAGGCTCGTATGGCGGAGTGATAACAAAGTCTTTTATAATAAACCCTGCAAAGCAGACCATACAAAAGCTCATGCCAGTGAAAAAAGGCTTTTATATAGACTATGCACAGAAAGGCTCTGCTACAGGCTATGTGATATCCTATGCTGAAAATATATCTTTCAGAGGTGCAAAGACAGTTAAGGTGACCTCAAATAAGACCGACAAAAAGACCGTAACAAATCTTAAAAGCCAAAAGACATATTTCGTCCGTGTGAGAAGCTATACAGCCACAGGGACCAAGACCTATTTCGGACAGTGGTCTGATATAGCCAAAGTTTATACCAAATAATTATCCATGTTATCGGGAGGGATAGCAATGATCACAAAAACAAAGCTTGTAAAAAGAATATTCTCATCGCTCTTGACAGCCGCACTTGCAGTTCCAATGACGGCTCTCACTGCCCATGCAACAGGGGAGGCTTTCTTCTATCCGCCTAAAAACCCCGTCATGACCGATCAGCAGTTTGAAGTGTCCGTGACATTTTCTGCAGATTCAGAGATAGGAAGCGTTCAGGCAAATATCGCCTATGACGATTCCGTTATAGAATTTGTGTCAAGCGACAACGCCTCAGGCGGCGGAGGAGTTCTTACAGTAAACGGATTTCCTGATACCCCCTCTTCAGAAGTGGATTTCAGCTTTACGTTCAAAGGTCTGTCAGCAGGAAATGCAAATATAAGCCTGCAAAGCTGTCAGATATATTCCCCTGATTCAGAGCTTATCGGCTCGCCTACCGCCTATTGTGTCATAACAGTTGGAAGCGATAAGGTGGAAACCAAGACCGAAACAGAAACCACGACCACCACCGAAAAGACCACCACCACTACCACTAAGACCGCACCTTCAAACGGCATACCCGATAAAGGCGTTCTTACAGCCCTGACAGTGGATAACGGCGAGCTTTCTCCTGCCTTTGCCTATAATGTCTATAACTATACAGTGAACGTTGACAATTCCGTTACCAATGTTGAGATAGAGGGAACAACAGCAAGCCCCTCTGATTACATATGGTATACAGGCACAAGCGAGTGTCAGGTGGGCGAAAATGTTCGTACTATCACCGTCACAGACGTTGACGGCAACGCCGCCACCTATACTGTCACCATAATAAGAGCCGCAGGCGGAGATGAACAGCAGACCCAGACCGCCCAAAAGAAAAACAGCTCCGATACTTCATCTGCCGTGTCCAAAAACGCAAATGTTATGGACCAGTATAAAAAGATGCTCAATACCGCCCTTGCTATCGTCCTTATTGTCCTTGTTATCGCACTTGTCGTAATAATTATCTGGATAAGAGGAAAGATCAAAGGCGGCAAAAAGGATAAATAAGTTCTGTATAAAGAGATGATAAACAGCCAAAAGTGGCGTATCAACGTGCTTTTGGCTGCTTGTGACAGCATTTTTCACTCTGCTTACACGAATACACATTTTTTTTACAAAAATCACACAAAAACAAGTATAATTTCGACACCTGCCAGAGTATAATGTAAACATGCTGATGGTGATTCAGTTTAGAGAGTGGCTCCAATAGGGGCTGCTTTTTTTATGCTCCAAAAACTTTTTTCATGAATTCTTCTGTGGAGATGATCCCGCTGCGATTGTATCTGTAAAGACCAAAAAGGCAGCGCTCATCTTCTTTTTTTATTATATTGATTTTTTCCTCTACTCCAAGACTAGCCTCAAACCCCATGTTCTTTACAAGCCGACTTGCACTTTCGCAGGTTATGCCGAAAGGATAGGTGTAAACGTTTGGCTGAAAACCACAGTGTTCATCGCAAAGCGTTTGAAGCTTCGTGGTGTCGTTAAGAAATACCTTTCGGTAATCCTCGTAGCTTTCCCCCTCCAGCTGACCGACTCCACGCCTGCCCTCAAGATTGTGCATATCGTAAGAGTGATTGCATATCTCCACATGACCGCTGTCACGAAGCACCGAAACGTCCTGCCAGTCAAGATAAGAGTAAGCAGGATCAGGCTCAGCCTCCTCGCAGGCAGCGTCAGTGTAAGCCCCCACAATAGATACAGTGGCTTTCATATCGTATTTTTCAAGAAGCGGCAGAAGATATTCTCTGTAGTTGTAAGTGCCGTCATCAAAGGACAGTATGATGGGCTTCTCAGGCAGCTCGCCCCCACGCTTCACATATCTTATAACGTCATTTACAAAAACAGTAGTGTAGCCGTTCTGCTTCAGATAAAGCAGATCCTTTTCAAGCTCGATAGGCGTTATGACATACTCACCGCTGCGATCTTCGTTTTTTACGATGCTGTGATACATTATGATCGGAAGCTTTATCCCATCTGTTTTTTCTTCTTTTGCAAAGGTCGGCATAACAGCCACCGCCGCCAACATAGAAAGCACAGCTATAACGCAAAGCATCACCCTTTTTCTTATCCTTAGACTTATGTACATATTTTATTTACCCCCTTTTTACCTATTCTTATTCACCTGCATATCATTAATTGCATCATAAGTTCACAAAAAATATGCTTGTGGTACTTGAAATAATTGTGCAATTATGATATAATAAACACGTAATATCGCAGTGTTGTGTGCTGCGTTAAAAACAAGTTCATAAGGGGGAACTGTATATGAAAACGTTGCGTTCAAAGCTGCTTTTGGCAATGCTTTCAATCGCACTTATCATCACGGTGCTGCTCAGCTTGGTTTCCGTGTATTTTATAAACGTTTCTGCAAAGGATACGCTCAAAAGCACCGCTGAACCACTGGCTGTTCAGGCGGCTAAGAATTTTGACTCGACGATCAGCTCTTATACGAATAATATAGTTTCGACCGTAAAGTCTGATTCTTTTTTAGGGGCAAAAACTGACGCTGACAGACTGAAGGCGGTAAAAAGTGGCTTTGCAGACAACACAGGCTTCTATCTGAATTTTACGGTTTATGACGGCAATGGCATTGTGCTTGCAACAGATAATGAAATGGTATCGTCATCAGTTGAAAAGGAGCACATCATAAGCGCTTGCGAAAGAAGCTCGGCTTATATAACCGATATATATACCTTTGGCGGTAAGAATTATTTTTCTATACTTGCTTCAACAAAGTCTGGCAACACAGAACAAAAAGTCGCTTGTATTACCATTCAGAGCGATATGCTTATCAATGCTCTTAATGAATATACCTTCGGAAAATCCGGCTATGTTTATCTTGTTGGTAAAGACGGAGAGATCCTTCTTCATAAGGATACCGATCAGATAGGTAAAAATGCCCTTGAGATCGGTAAGAAAGATGAAGAATATACGGAAGTGACAAATGCCGTTGAGAAAATACTTGCAAATAATAGCGGTACAACAGAGTATAAATTTAAGGATAACAATTATATCGTGGGCTATTATGGTTCGTCATATTTTGACGGTACTGTCGTCATGGTTACAAATGTTGCCGACTTCACCACTGCAAGCTCCAGCGCACTTACTAATATCATTGTAATGGGCGTTGTGCTTATGTGCCTGACGGTGCTGTTCTCTCTGCTTTTTGCAAAGAGGATAACAAAGCCTATCATTTCTACCACAAACAGACTTCGTTCTCTCGCACAGGGCAACCTTACCGACCCTGTTGACGTGTGGTATTCAAAGGACGAGCTTGGCGTCCTTTCAAACTCTCTGGAAGAAACTATCGTCTGCCTCAGACAGTATATCAACCTTATCACAGTGGCTCTTACCCAGATATCCGAGGGTAACCTTTGCCACAGAATGGAAGGCACTTTCAAGGGCGACTTCTATAAGATAAAGAGTACATTTAACGAGATACTCGACTCACTGTCTGATACCTTTGCTTCTATCAATATGTCAGCCGAGCAGGTGAACTCAGGAGCGGTTCAGGTGTCAAATATCGCACAGTCTGTATCACAGGGTTCTACACAGCAGGCTTCCGCGATCGAAGAGCTTTCCGCTACCCTCAGTGATGTTTCAAAGCAGATAACTCAAAACTCTGAGGACTCTAAGAACGCTTATAATATCGTACTTAAAAATACCGAAGCCATTGACAACTGCAACAGCGATATGGGCAACATGGTAAATGCCATGAATGCTATCCATACAGCTTCCGATGAGATCTCAAAGATAATCAAGGTCATTGACGAGATCGCATTCCAAACAAATATCCTTGCCCTTAACGCCGCCGTAGAGGCCGCAAGAGAGGGTTCAAAGGGCTTTGGCGTGGTAGCAGACGAGGTAAGACGTCTGGCATCAAGATCAGCCGAAGCCGCAAAGCAGACCGCTTCACTTATCGAAAACCAGTCTGCCGCTGTTTCAAAGGGCTCTAAGATAGCCGAAGAAACTGCTGATTCGCTGAACAATATCGTAAGTAATTCAAATACTATGAGGGATCTCGTAAAGAACATTTCAGACGCTTCTGAGGCACAGGCGGAAGCGATCGTTCAGGTAAATACGGGAGTAGACCAGATATCAGCCGTTGTATCAGCCAATACCTCGACTGCAGTCGGTTCAGCTTCCGCAAGCGAGGAGCTTTCAAGCCAGTCGCTTATACTAAAGAATATGATAGCACGTTTCAAACTTAGCGAGAACAGTGAAAAGGATAAGAAAGAGCATCAGACTTCAAGGTTCACATATATTGACGATGAGCCGGAAAGCGAGGCCACCCCTGAGGAAACTCAGCAGGATATCACTCCTTCCGACGAAGCCGATATAGAAGATTTCAGCACAAGCGATAAGTATTGATATCGTTGATAATGATAGAATTTCATTGAAAGGACTTGGTAAAATGAAGAAAAGAATAGGCATACTCACAAGCGGAGGAGATTGTCCGGGACTTAACGCAACTATCAGAGGCGTTGCAAAGGCTTGCTATGAAAAGTTTGGCGAAGACGTCCAGATAATCGGCATAGAGGACGGCTATTACGGGCTTATCAATAATATGTGCAAGGAAATGAAGCAGTCTGATTTTTCTGGTATCCTTACCACAGGCGGAACTATTTTCGGCACAAAGAGAACGCCTTTCAAGAAAATGCAGGTCATCGAAGAAGATAACGTGGATAAAGTAAAGGCTATGAAAGAAACCTATAAAAAGCAGAAGCTTGATTGCCTGCTCACCTTGGGCGGCAACGGCACTCATAAGACCGCAAACCTCCTTTCAACCGAGGGACTTAACGTTATCGGCCTGCCAAAAACTATCGACAACGATATCTGGGGCACAAGCGTAACATTCGGCTTCCATACCGCTGTTGACACAGCCACAGACGTTATCGACAGACTTCATTCCACAGCCAATTCCCACGGAAGAATACTTGTTGCAGAAATAATGGGCAATAAAGCCGGCTGGCTCACCCTCTATTCAGGTATCGCAGGCGGTGCAGATATGATAGTCATTCCTGAAATACCATATGATATCGAAAAGCTTGCCGCTGCCTGCGAAAAGAGAGAATCAAAGGGATTTTCTATCCTCGCCGTAGCTGAGGGTGCTTTTGATAAAGAAGAGGCAAAGCTTAAAAAGAAGGAAAGAGCAAGACTCCGTGCAGAGCAGGGTCTTACAACTGCTACCCCTAGAATTGCAAAGCAGATTGAAGAGCTTACAGGCAGAGAAACAAGAGTTTGCGTTCCTGGTCATATGCTCAGAGGCGGCAGTCCGTCAGCTTACGATAGAGTGCTTGCCACAAAGTTCGGCGTCCATGCCGCAGAGCTTATCGCAGCCGATAAATACGGCTATGCAGTGGCAATGATAAATGAAGTTGTGTCAGAAAACCCACTTTCAGAAGTCGCAGGCAAAACAAAATTCGTCCCTGCCGACCACCAGCTCGTCAAGACCGCAAAGGCTCTGGGCGTTGCTTTCGGTGACTGATAAATGCAAAACAAAAGCGGTGCAGCCTGAACTGTACCGCTTTTTATGTTTGTTTCCGTAGCGGTGATCTGAGGTCGTCCGCCTGATCTCCAACAAATCATATACTTGCCACAAAACCTATAACATAAGAAAAGCTCCGCATTTTTCCTGCGGAGCTTTTCTTGTATCTATCTTAGCCGATAAGCCAGTCATACATTTCCTGATATTTGTTAGCAGAAGCCTGCCATGAGAAATCCTGTGCCATTGCAGATTTGATAAGTCCGTTCCACTCGTCACGTCTGTCATCGAATATGTATTTTGCGAACATAACAGTGTTGTACATCTCGTGTGCATTGTAGTTTGCAAAGCTGAAACCAGTGCCGGTCCTCTCGAACTGATTGAACGGCTGAACAGTATCTCTCAAACCTCCAGTTTCACGAACGATAGGCAGCGTGCCGTAACGCAGTGACATAAGCTGTGAAAGTCCGCATGGCTCGAAAAGGGACGGCATAAGGAATGCGTCAGCGGATGCGTAAATGCGGTGGCTCATTTCCTCACTGTAGTAAATGTTAGCGGAAACTCTGTCAGGATACTTTCCTGCAAACCAGCGGAACATATCCTCATATTTTTGCTCGCCCGTGCCAAGCACAACGAACTGTATGCCCTGTTCGCACATTCTTTCCATCATGTATGCAATAAGGTCAAAGCCCTTCTGATCTGTCAAACGGCTAACAATGCCTATCATAAAGCGATTGTCGTCCCGCGCAAGACCAAGCTCAGCCTGAATTGCTCTCTTGTTGTGTATCTTCTTCTCAAGCACGTTGTCGTAATTGTATCTTACAACAATGTTCTTGTCCGTGTCAGGGTTGTAATCAACGTAGTCGATACCATTTACGATACCACGAAGATCGTTAGCCCTTGCCCTCATAAGTCCGTCAAGACCCTCACCGTAGAACTGAGTCTTTATCTCCTCTGCGTATGTGTTGCTGACAGTTGTGATAGCGTCAGCATAAACAAGTCCGCCCTTGAGCATATTTCCGTCAACGCCCGTTCTCAGCTTGTCGATAGTGAAGTAGTAGTCAGACAGACCGGATATCCTCTTGAACTGTTCAACTCCGTCATTTCCCTGGAATTTCAGATTGTGTATAGTCATAACGGTCTTTATGCCGCGGAAGAAATCTCCCCCTGCAAAGCTGTCATGAAGATATACAGGTATAAGACCCGTCTGCCAGTCATGACAGTGTATAACGTCAGGACGGAAATCAAGAAGAGGCAGAGCAGAAAGCACAGCTCTGTCAAAGTACATGAACTTTTCTATATCCCAGTGATGCTCAGTGTAAGGCTTGTCACCGGTGAAATAATGTTCGTTGTCGATAAAATAGAACGTAACGCCGTCATAAACGCATTCAAGCACGCCCACATATTGGCTCTGACCTGCAAAGTCCATGTAGAAATGCGTTTTGTACTGCATCATGTCTTTCCACTGCTGTTTCATGCAGGAATATTTAGGAAGAATTACTCTGACATCATAATACCTCTTGTCAAAGCACTTAGGCAGAGAGCCAACAACGTCAGCAAGACCGCCTGTCTTGATAAACGGAACACACTCCGAAGAAGCAAACAAAACTTTTTTCATATTCAAGTTATCCTTTCCAACTTAATTCTTGAATTTTCAGGGCAATAATTATCGCTATTGCCAATGTGTACATAACAATTATAACACTTTTTGTTGAAAACGTCAAGAGCAAAACCTCGTTTGCACCATAAAAGCGCAGTGATGAAAAATTAATAATTAAAAGTAGACATAAGCCTCTTTGTGTGGTATAATAAAGTGTCAAAGTATAATTATCAGATATAGGAGAGTTAAAATGATAACAGTATCAAACGTAAGCCTTTCATTCGGTGGTCAGCTTCTTTTCAAGGACGTTGACCTTAAATTTACAAACGGCAACTGCTATGGCATAATCGGTGCAAACGGTGCAGGAAAGTCAACATTTCTGAAGATCCTCTGCGGTGAGATAGAGCCTACCACAGGCGAGGTAGTGATCTCAAAAGAGGACAGACTTTCAGTGCTTCGTCAGGATCACTTTGCATTTGACGAGTATACAGTTCTCGAAACTGTAATAATGGGCAATAAGCGACTTTATGAGATAATGAAAGAAAAGGACGAGCTTTACGCCAAGGAGGACTTCACCGAGGAGGACGGCGACAGAGCAGGACAGCTTGAAAGCGAGTTCGCAGAATTAAACGGCTGGGAAGCTGAGTCTGACGCTTCAAAGCTCATTCAGGGTCTTGGTCTTTCCGAGGATATCCTCTATTCACAGATGTCCACCCTCTCAGGTAACGAAAAAGTCAAGGTGCTTCTTGCACAGGCGCTTTTCGGCAATCCTGATATCATCATGCTGGACGAGCCTACCAACCACCTTGATATCGACGCTATAAGCTGGCTTGAGGACTTCCTTGCCGACTATTTCGGAACTGTTCTCGTTGTATCTCATGACAGACACTTCCTTAATAATGTTTGTACCCATATCGTGGATATCGACTATACAAAGATAAAAATGTATGTTGGTAACTACGAGTTCTGGTATGAGTCCTCACAGCTCATGCAGAGAATGATAAAGAACCAGAACAAGAAAGCCGAGGAGAAGATCAAGGAACTCCAGGAGTTCATCAACCGTTTCTCAGCAAACAAATCAAAGTCCAAGCAGGCTACCGCAAGAAGAAAGCTTCTTGATAAGCTCACAGTCGAAGAAATGCCTGCCTCATCAAGAAAATATCCTTTCATAGGCTTTAATATGGATAGAGAGCTTGGAAAAGACGTCCTCAAAGTCAACGGCATATCCAAAACAGTTAACGGCGTAAAGCTCCTCAATAATGTTTCCTTTACCCTCAGCCGTACCGATAAGGTCGCTTTCATCGGCGAGTCCGAGCAGGCTATCACAATGCTTTTCAAGATACTTGCAGAGGAAGAAGAGCCAGACGAGGGCAGCATTAAGTGGGGCGTTTCCACATCACGTTCCTATTTCCCTATTGACAACTCAGCCTACTTCAACGATAATGACGAAAGCATCGTTGACTGGATAAGAAAATATTCCACTTCCGAGGTAACAGACACCTACCTCAGAGGTTTCCTTGGCAAAATGCTCTTCTCAGGGGACGAGATATATAAGCCTGTAAAAGTTCTCTCAGGCGGTGAAAAGGTAAGATGTATGTTCAGCCGTATGATGCTCTTCGGCTCAAACGTTATAATGCTTGACAGACCTACCAACCACCTCGACCTCGAATCTATCACAGCTGTAAATAACGGACTTAGAGATTTCAAAGGCGTTGTGATTTTCGCATCTCATGACCACGAAATAGTTCAGACAGTTGCAAACAGAATAATCGAGATAACCCCCGACGGCTGTATCGACAGACAGGGAACATATGAGGAGTTCCTTGATTGGCGACGTGAGCGTGGCATGAAGTCATTTATAGAGTAATTTTATTATGGAGAAGTATCCAAAATGGCAAAAATGAAAAACGTGACCGTAAGAGGTTACAATATTGATGACGTTCCTGCAATGGCAGAGATATGGAACGAAGTTGTAAAAGAGGGCAATGCTTTCCCACAGAAAGAGACCCTCGACTATGATGGGGCAAAAAAATTCTTTGCTTCACAAACATTCTGCGGTGTTGCAGAGTATGAGGGCGAAACCGTTGGAATGTATATTCTCCACCCAAATAACGTTGGCAGATGCGGACATATCGCAAACGCAAGCTATGCCGTAAAAAGCACCTGCCGTGGAAAAGGAGCAGGAAAGGTCATAGTCGAACATTGTCTTTTCATAGCAAAGCAGAAAGGCTTTAAGGTGCTCCAGTTCAATGCCGTTGTTGCATCAAACGTCAAAGCGGTAAAGCTTTACGAAAACCTCGGCTTTGTTAAGCTCGGCACTGTACCGCAGGGCTTTGAAAACAAAGATGGCGTTTTTGAGGATATCATTCTGTTCTACCATACTCTTTGATTAGTGAGGAGTTAGGAGTGAGGAATTAAGGTATCGCCTGCGGCGATGATATTTTTTGAATTTTTATAGATATTGAAAGGAGAAAAAAGTATGTTAAAAGTAGCAAATATTTTTTCAAACGATATGGTGCTCCAGCGTGATAAGAACATAACAGTCTGGGGACTTGGGGACGAGGAAAGAACTGTCACAGTTACTCTTAACGGCGTGTCAGTCCAGACGCAGGTCTGCGACGGCAGGTGGACAGCCGTCCTCCCTCCAATGAGTGCTGGCGGAGAGTATGAAATGACAGTTTCAGACGGCTGTACAGAGAAAAAATTCTGCCGTATCATGATAGGCGAAGTGTGGTTCTGCGGCGGCCAGTCAAATATGGAGCTTGAACTTCAAAACGCAAAGGGCGGCAAAGAAGTCCTCGAAAACCTCACCCCTGATTGCAACGTAAGATTTTATTACACTCAAAAGCGTGGCACTCTTGACGAAATGTTCTATGAGGACGAAAACAATACCGCATGGTCGCAGGCTTCAAAGGATAATTCAAGGGCATGGAGTGCAGTCGGCTTTTTCTTTGGAAGAAAGCTTGCCAAAGACCTTGGCGTAACAGTAGGACTTATCGGCTGTAACTGGGGCGGCACATCAGCCTCCGCATGGGTAGACAGACCGACCCTTGAAAATAACGCTGAAATAAGAAGCTACATAGACGAGTATGAAAAACGTATTGAGGGCAAAACTGTCGAGGAGCAGATAAAAGAATACAGAGATTATCAGAAATTTGAGCGTGTGTGGGATAAAAAATACGGCGAGCTTCTGCAAAAAGACCCAACAATGAGCTGGGAAAAAGCCAACGAGATCCTTGGCGATAAGAATTGGCCGGGTCCAATAAACTGCGTAAACCCATTCCGCCCAACAGGACTTTTTGAGACCATGGTGTCAAGAGTTTGTCCTTATACAATAAAAGGCTTCCTCTATTATCAGGGCGAGTCTGACGACCATAAGCCGGACAGCTATTATACCCTCCTCACATCTCTTATCAGGCTTTGGAGAGAGAAGTGGGGCGACGATGAGCTTCCGTTCATAATCGTCCAGCTCCCAATGTTTAAATATGCCGCCGACCCTGATTATAAGCATTGGTGTAAAATAAGAGAAGCACAGATGAGAGCATATAAGACAGTGAAAAATACAGGAATAGCTGTTATCTCAGATTGCGGCGAGTTCAACGAGATTCACCCAAAGGATAAAGTACCCGTTGGCGAAAGACTTTGTTTGCAGGCAGAAAAGCTTTTCTACGGCATGAACGTAAAAGCATTCGGACCTATCTATGAGTCGCTGGAGTATAAAAACGGTGGCATAGAGCTTAGCTTTGACCATGCCGAAAACGGCTTTGTAGTAAAGGGCGAAGCACAGGGCTTTGAGATAGCAGGCAAGGACGAAGAGTTCGTAAAAGCCGATATCACCATAAATGGCAGTAAGATTTTCATCAAGTCAGACGCCGTTGAAAAACCTCTGTATGCAAGATATAACTGGTTCAACTATTGCGAGGTAACTATCTTCAACGAAACAGGCATACCACTCGCACCATTCAGAACAGAAAAATAATACAAGAACGTCCCCTGAATGGGGGCGTTTTTTGTAGGGGAGCGGCGAAATTTCTGCTCGAAAGCTCACAGAAATTGACGTCCCGCTCATCGAATTTTTTTGTTTTGCAGAAATCTGACACCCCGCTTTTTTGCACTTCAACGTTTTCGATTTTGTGCGAATTTTTTTGTAATTCGTACAAATATGGGTAGGGGCGAACAATGTTCGCCCGTTTCGTTCACCGCAAACCACCTGCCTTGATTGTCGCCCCATAAAACGCATTTCCAACGTTAATAAAATATTTATAATTAAAACTCTTGGCAAAATCTCCGCTGTGTGGTATAATAGAAAATATATAAATGAATTTGGAAAGGCTGGTCTTATTAATGAGAGCTGTTGTTACGGTTATAGGTAAGGACGCTGTAGGTATCCTTGCAAAGGTAAGCACAAAGTGTGCAGAATATAATGCGAATGTTATCGAGGTCACTCAGTCAGTTTTGCAGGACCTCTTTGCTATGATAATGCTTGTTGACATCACAAAGCTCAACTCCGATTTTGCTACCATGGCAGACGGACTTACAGAGCTTGGTCAGACAATGGGCGTAAAGATCCATACGATGCACGAGGATATTTTTAACTGTATGCACCATATCTAAAGAGGAGATTTCAGTAAAATGATTAATACATATGACGTGTTGGAAACGATACGAATGATACAGGACGATTGTCTTGATATTCGTACTATCACAATGGGCATTTCTCTGCTTGATTGTATCGACAGCGATATAAACGTTGCCTGCGAGAATGTCTATAAGAAGATAACCGCAAAAGCCGCAAGGCTTGTTGAGGTGGGCGAACAGATAGAAAAGGAGCTTGGAATCCCGATCATAAATAAGAGAATTTCCGTTACCCCTATCGCTATCGTGTCTGCTGCCTGCAAGTGTTCACCTGTTCCATTTGCACACGCTATGGACAGAGCCGCAAAGGACGTCGGCGTAAACCTTATCGGTGGATATACAGCCCTCGTTCCAAAGGGCTTCTCCGCAGGCGATATCGAGCTTATCAAGTCTATCCCAGAGGCACTCGCTACTACTGAGAGAGTATGTTCCTCTGTAAATATCGGTTCAACAAAAACAGGTATCAATCTGGACGCCTGCAAAATGATGGGTGGCGTTGTAAGAGAGTGTGCAGAAAGAACAGTTGACTCTGCCTGCTTTGGCGCAGCAAAACTCGTTGTTTTCTGTAACGCAGTTGAGGATAACCCGTTCATGGCAGGTGCTTTCCACGGAGTTGGCGAGCCTGATTGCATGATAAACGTGGGCGTATCAGGTCCTGGCGTTGTAAGAGCCGCTTTGAGAAAATATCCTGACGCTGATATCACAAAGATATCCGACGTTATCAAGGAAATTTCATATAAGATAACAAGAGTAGGTCAGCTCGTTGGAACTATCGCTTCCAAGCGTCTTGGCGTTCCATTCGGTATTGTTGACCTTTCACTCGCACCAACTCCGGCAGTAGGCGACTCTGTTGCCCATATCCTCGAGGAAATAGGTCTTGAAAAGTGCGGTACACATGGCACAACAGCAGCCCTCGCCCTGCTCAATGACGCAGTTAAAAAGGGCGGCGTAATGGCTTGCTCAAGAATAGGCGGACTTTCAGGCGCATTTATCCCTGTTTCTGAGGATGCAGGCATGATAGATGCCGCAAAGAGCGGTGCGCTCTGCATTGAAAAACTTGAAGCTATGACCGCTGTATGCTCAGTTGGTCTTGATATGATATGTATTCCGGGCGATACCCCAGCCGATACTATTTCCGCTATCATCGCAGACGAAGCTGCTATCGGTATGGTAAACAACAAGACAACCGCTGTAAGAGTTATCCCTGCTATTGGCAAGGGCGTTGGCGAAGAACTTGATTGGGGCGGACTTTTTGGCTGCGGACCTGTTATGCCGCTCAAAAAAGAGTCACCTTCCAAGTTCATCAATCGTGGCGGACAGATCCCTGCACCACTCCATTCTCTCAAAAACTAAATTTACACGGCGGCAGAGCAATTCTGCCGCTGTTTTTGGTAAGGAGGAAAAAAGATTGAAACGCTGTATGTTTGCAGACTTCACCTTTAAAATACCCTTTGAGGAGCGTATAAGACTTATAAAAGAGAACGGCTTTGACGGTGTAATGCTTGGCTTTTCTGACGGACTAAAATACACACAGTATGATATTGTACGTAATTTTGGACTGAAAATAGAAAACGTCCATTCACAGTTTGACCGCATGAACGCCCTTTGGACAATATGCCCGGAGAGCGAATATATCCTCAAACGAACACTTGAATGTGTAAGAGTGTGCGGTGAAAACGGCATAAAAACCATGATATGCCACCCCACTGACGGGCTTGTTCCGCCCGAAGTATCTCGTTTCGGTATAGAGAATTTCGCCAAGATAATACAGTGCGGAGAAGAAAACAGCGTCGATATCGCCTTTGAGAATATCCAGCTCCCGCAGTTTCTTGACGTGCTTTTTGACCAGTTCGGAAACCATGATAACGTGAAATTTTGCTATGACACAGGTCATGAGAATTGCTTCTCAAAGAATACCGATTGCCTGACAAAGTTCGGCAGCAAGCTTGCCTGCCTGCATATCCACGATAACGACGGCAACACCGACGGCCACATGATACCGTTTGACGGCAACCTGAATTTTGAGAAATTTCTCAGAAAGCTCAAAAGCTTCGACCACCAGCCACCATTGTCATTAGAGCTTTATATGTCAAAGTCCACCATGTACCGAAACGTTGCCCCCGACAGCTTTGTAAGACGTGCGGCAGAAGCGGCGAAACAGCTTGAAAAGCTCTACGATTCTATATAAGTACAAATTTTCGTACAGATAGGAGAACCTATGGAAACTCTTATAGATATGCACACCCACACAGGCTTTTCCCCCGATGGTGAGGGAACTGTAGAACAGTCTTTAGCAAAAGCCAAAGAGCTTGGCTTGGCGGCATTTGCCATAACTGACCATTGCGATTGCAATTTCCGCTACAAAGCCGACCATTATGGTGACCCTGAAGCCCTGAAAGACGGCATGATGTACGGCTCGGGGGAGTATGCCCCCGCAAGCATAGTCGCCCAGTATGAAGCTTCCCAGCATCTGGAGGGTTTAAATTTTCTCTGCGGAATAGAGCTTGGTCAGCCTTTGCAGGATATAGAATTTGCCGAGGAGATAGCCTCCGACAAACGCCTTGATTTTATCATCGGCTCACATCATCAGAATAAAGGCAAGGACGATTTCTATTGGATAGAGTACAAAAATATGGATTTGTCGCAAACCTATGCTCTCCTTGACGACTATTTCAAAGAAATGCTTGAAATGTGCAAATGGGGCAAGTTAGACGTTTTAGGACACCTCACCTATCCTCTGCGATATATCCAAGGAGATTGCGGTATACAAATAGATCTTTCTCCATATGAAGATATTATCAGAGAAATTTTTTGTACACTTATCCAAAAAGGCAAGGGCATAGAGATAAATGTGTCGGGATTAAGGCAAAAATACGGCAAGCCCCTCCCGGACCTTGGCTATGTGAAGCTTTATAGATCCCTTGGCGGCGAGATATTGACCATAGGTTCAGACGCCCACTGCACCTCAGATATCGGCAGAGATATTTCTGCAGGCGTAGAAATGGCGCAGGCGGCAGGCTTTAAGTATCTGACCTATTTCAAAAAGCACGAGCCGAAGTTTATCAAGATAGAAATATGATATCATATCAAAGCGCCGCAATTCTTGCTTTGCAGGGATAGGGCGTTTTGTTTTGCCGGTAACATTTAGCTCACCGATACATATAATTATATATAACTCTATCAGGCATAGTCCCACAGGAGGTATCCATATGAAAAAAACAGTTTTCCTCTGCGTCGGCGGTGACGCAAGACAAACATATACAGCTCAGACTCTCACTAAAATCGGCAGGGTCTATACTTACGGCATGGATGATAAAGGCGAGGACACTATCCCCCTCGCTCATCTCGATCAGCTCACCGAAAAGGCGGACGTTCTCGTACTTCCTCTCATGAAAGCTGACGGGCTGGACATCTCTTCTAGCCGTAATGTAAAGGTATCATGCAGTGACGTTTCAACGCATTTAAAGAAAAATGCACTCGTGGCAGGCGGTCTGCTCCGCCGTGATCAAATAGAATATTTCTCCTCTCTCGGCTTCGATGTTAAGGATTACTATAAGCGAGAGGAGCTTGTTATAAGAAATTGTATCCCCACGGCGGAGGGCGCTTTGCAAATAGCTATGCAGGAGCTTGCTGTCACCGTGAACGGTTCCACCGTCCTAGTTATTGGTTATGGCAGAGTAGCGAAAGCCTGCGCTAAGCTTTTTCGAGCTGTCGGCGCAGATGTGACTATATCCGCAAGAAAGCTTTCTGCGCTTGCAGAAGCTGAGGGCGCAGGCTATAAGGCGGAGCTTATCACAGCTCTTGCAGAAAATATTTCGGGGTATACTATAATAATAAACACCGTCCCTGCCATGATACTTGATGAAAAGCTTTTGGGCGTAATGGATAAAAACTCTCTTATCATAGACCTTGCCTCCCGACCTGGCGGAGTAGATCATGAAACTGCCGCAAAGCTGAACAGGCGTGTGGTATGGGCATTGGGACTTCCAGCCAAAGCCGCACCTATGACAGCAGGAGAGATAATCGCCCGAACAGTCACGGACATTTTGAATGAAAGGGGAACAAAGAATGTCACTTGACGGCATACGAATAGGCTTTTGCATGACCGGCTCCTTCTGCACCTTTGAAAAGGCATTTGCCGCCGCAGAACGGCTTGTGCAGCAGGGCGCAAAGCTTGTGCCAATAATGTCTTTCAACGCCGCATCTATATCTACACGTTTTGGCACAGCGGAAGAAAACATCAAACGCCTTGAAACCATAGCAGGCCGCAAGGTCATACGCACCATAGAAGAAGCCGAGCCGATCGGACCGAAAAAGATGTGTGATATCATGGTAGCAGCACCCTGCACCTCAAACACGGCAGCGAAGCTTGCTCTTGGTTTGACGGACACTCCAGCCACCATGGCGGTAAAAAGTCACCTGAGAAATGCTCGTCCCGTGGTCATCGCCATATCGACAAATGACGCACTGGCAGGGTGTGCTAAAAACATAGGTTATCTGCAAAATCTGAGAAACTACTATTTCGTACCATATGCGCAGGACAACTGCGAAAAGAAGCCAAACTCCATAGTGGCTGAGTTTGAACTCATACCCGAAACTATTCAGTCGGCTCTTGATGGGATACAGCTTCAGCCTATCATAAGGGTAAAATAACCAAAAGCTCTCCGAAACGCTCGGAGGGCTTTTTTGCATTCACACATCTCTGATAACCGCACCCCTACAGATATTCGGGCAAGTCCTGCCGCCGCAAAATCGCTTCGCTCTTTGCGGATATACGTTGCTCTATGGGATAGAAAAGCGGTGCAGATTTAATTCTCCGGTATCACTTTTATCAGATATCTAACTTCTGTATGCTTTTTTACTTTGTTCTGCACCGCTTGGTCGGCTGTCGCCGATTGAGGCTTTGCCTCAAACTCCACAAGGGACTCTGTCCCTTGACTCTGCAAGCCCTCCAGCGCCGGGCTTGACCGTGCGCGTTATCTCTCGCTTCGCTCGGCGCTTGGGGGTAGCTTTGCTCATTCCTAATTCCTCACTCCTCACTCCTCACTTCTTCCTCCCCTTGTGCAATCTGCTTTATAACAAGTCTAAACTTTGTTCACATTCACGAAAGAAATTTTTCTTTCCGCCCTTGCTATTCATGTGAAAATAGTATATAATTATCTTATGCGGTTGATATATTTTGTGTAAATGATACATATAATTATACTGCATATCACATTAAGCCGTCCAACGGCATAGATTGGAGCGATCAACTTGAAAAAATACGACAGCACAAAAATAAAAAATATTGCTATTGCAGGTCAGGCAGGTTCTGGAAAGACCTCTCTGACTGAGGCACTGCTATATAAAAGCGGAGCTACTGACAGGCTCGGCAAGATAACTGACGGAAACACTGTTTCTGATTATACTCCTGATGAGATAAAGAGAAAATGTTCTGTTTACACATCTCTTTCTTCTTTGGAAACTGGCGAGTTCAAGGTAAATCTTCTTGATACTCCCGGTATGTTCGATTATGAGGGCGAAGCTGTTGAGGGTATTGCCGCAAGCGGCTGCGTACTCATCACTGTATCAGGTAAATCAGGCGTTCGTGTAGGTACTCACAAGGCTTATGACCTTGCAAAGGAAATGGGCAAGCCTACAATGTTCGTTGTAACAAAGCTTGATGACGATAACGCAAACTTCAATAACGTTCTTACTCAGCTCAAAGCAGAGTTCGGACCTACAGTTTGCCCTGTTGTTGTGCCTGTTATCGCAGACAGAAAGATAGTTTCTTATGTAAATCTCATTGAGATGAAAGCATATAAGTATGAAGACGGCAAGGCAGTTGAAACTGATATGCCTACAGCTGAGGTATCAGAGAAAATGGGTTATCGTATCGACGGACTTATCGAAGCCGTGTCCGAAGCCGTTGCAGAAACTGACGAGGCGCTTTTTGAAAAGTTTTTCTCAGGCGAAGCATTCACACAGAAAGAGCTTATCGACGGAATACATAGCGGCATGAACTCAGGCATTATAACTCCTGTTACCTGCGTTTCTTCCACAGACCTCTCAGGCGTTGATATGCTCCTTAAGGAGATAGACCTGCTGCTGCCTCCTCCGTCAGAAAAGGACGCTATGATAGGCGAAACAGCAGACGGCGAAGCTGTTGAGGTCGCTTGCGTTGAAAGCGACCCTTTGAGCGCATTTGTATTCAAGACAGTTGCTGACCCATTTGTTGGCAAGATGTCATACATAAAGGTATTTTCAGGAAAGCTTACACCTAACAAGGAGGTTGTGAACGCTACCACAGGAAGCACCGAAAAGGTCGGAAAGCTTGTTACGCTTCAGGGCAAAAAGCAGATAGACGTTGCCGAAGCAGGCTGTGGAGATATCGTTGTGGCAATGAAGATGAACGTGAACACCAACGATACTATCTGTGACTCCGCAAGAGTTGTTAAGTTTGCATCGCTCACATTCCCTAAGCCATGCTATAAAATGGCAGTAAGAGCTAAAAAGCAGGGCGATGAAAGCAAGATATCCGCCGCAATGACAAGACTTATGGAAGAAGACCTTACTATAGATTACAAGCTCGACCCATCAACAAACGAAATGATACTCAGCACCTTGGGCGGACTTCACCTTGATTCAGTTGTGGGCAGACTTGCAGGAACATTCGGTGTTGAAGTAGAAACTTCTGTGCCTAAGATCTCCTATCGTGAAACTATCAGAAAGAAAGTCAAGGTGCAGGGCAGACATAAGAAGCAGTCAGGCGGTCACGGTCAGTATGGTGACGTTTGGATAGAATTTGAGCCATGCGTATCTGACGATCTTGTATTTGAAGAAAAGGTGTTTGGCGGAGCAGTTCCGAAGAACTTCTTCCCAGCCGTAGAAAAGGGCTTGCAGGAAAGCGTAAAGAAAGGCGTTCTCGCAGGTTTCCCTGTAGTAGGTCTGAAAGCTATCCTTGTGGACGGCTCATATCACCCTGTTGACAGCTCAGAAATGGCATTCAAAATGGCAGCTTCTATCGCATACAAAGAGGGTATGCGTCAGGCAGAGCCTGTTCTTCTCGAACCGATCGGCTCCTTGAGCGTTTTCGTACCTGATGATAACACTGGCGACATGATGGGCGAGCTCAACAAGAGAAGAGGCAGAGTTCTGGGCATGAATCCTGCCGAAAAGAAGGGCATGACCGAGATAGTTGCCGAAGTTCCAATGGCTGAAATGGCAGACTTCACACTGCTTCTGAGACAAATGACGCAGGGTCAGGGCGTGTTCACCTTTGAAAAGGCACGTTACGAGCCGCTTCCTGCAAATCTTGTTGCAGACGTTATCGCAAAGAACGCAGTGGCAGATTGATTTTTTTGGAATAGAATTTTTAAGGGATAATTATAGAATTGTGATAAGGACAGTACGGGAATGTTTCGGGCGTTCCCGTACTTTTTTTGCACAAAAAAAACAGACGGAATAAAAACCGTCTGCAATTATCATATGTATTTGAATACACCATGGTAGGGGCGAACAGTGTTCGCCCGTTTCCTGTCAGCTTTTATGTGACGCACATATCACCCATTCCAATATTTTCTGTCAAGGCTTCGATACTGAACAGCCATTGCGATATGCTTTTTGTCTATGACCTTTGCACCGTCCATATCTGCCACAGTGCGTGCGACTTTAAGTATGCGGTCATAGGCTCTTGCTGAAAGTCCCAGCCTGTCAAAAACGTTCTCCAAAAGCTTTGAAGCCTCATCTGTCACAGGGCAGACCTCTTGAAGAATATCAGAGGTTATTCGTGCGTTGCAGGTTATGCTGGTGTTTTTGAAACGCTCGTTTTGAATGTCACGAGCTTTTTGAACACGCTCTCTTATGGACGCTGATGACTCCTCTTTGGCGGTGGAAGAAAGATCTGCAAACTCAACAGGTGCGACCTCCAAATGAATGTCGAAACGGTCGAGAAGTGGTCCGCTGACTTTGGAAAGATAGCTTGAAACTTGTTTCGGAGAGCATATGCACTTTCTTGTAGGGTGACCAAAATATCCGCATGGACAAGGATTCATTGCAGCGATAAGCATGAACGAACATGGGTATGTTATCGACCCTGACACTCTGGATATGGTCACCTGTCTGTCCTCCAAAGGTTGACGTAAGATCTCAAGGGCAGGGCGTGAAAACTCTGCAAGCTCATCAAGAAAAAGCAAGCCGTTATGTGCAAGGGATATCTCGCCGGGCTTTGGCACCGAGCCTCCGCCTGAAAGTCCTGCCGGTGAAACTGTATGATGCGGTGAACGGAAAGGTCTGGCGGTGATAAGAGGACTGTTGCTGTCCAAAAGTCCTGCCACAGAATGGATATTTGTGGTTTCTATAGACTCCTCAAAGGTCATGGCAGGAAGTATCGACGGCATACGTTTTGCAAGCATTGATTTTCCTGAGCCGGGCGAACCTATCATAAGAACGTTGTGACCGCCTGCCGCTGCGACCTCCAATGCTTTTTTTGCCGCTGATTGACCTTTTACGTCGGCAAAATCAAGACTTCCGAAATAACTTTCAGCGGTTGGCTTATAATGTGCCGCAGGAACTATTGCCGCCTTTTTCTCAAAGTGAAAAACAAGCTCCCGCAAAGACCTTACGCCATAGGCTTTTATACCCTCCACAACGGAAGCTTCACGAACATTGTCGGCAGGAACATATATCTCAGAAAGTCCCATTTTCTGCGCCATTATGGTCATAGGCAAAACGCCCTGAACAGGTCTTACTTCTCCGCTGAGAGAAAGCTCGCCGATAAAAGCGGAGGTGGAAAGCATACTGTCATCAACAAGGTCAGCCATTCGCAAGAGTGCAACTGCCACGGCTAAGTCATAGACCGAGCCTGTTTTTCTCACATCGGCAGGTGCAAGATTTATGATTATTTTTCTCAGAGGCAATGTTATCTCGCTTGAACGCAGTGCAGAACGCACACGTTCACGGCTTTCTTTTACAGATGCGTCTGCAAGCCCCACAATATCGAAAGAGGGCAGACCCTTTGAAGCTTCTATCTCCACCTTGACCGCAAAGGCGTTAAGCCCCAGCAGACCTACACTGTTTACTAAAGCAAACACGTTGACTTCTCTCCCTTACAGCTTAATCTGAACACATTTCAGAGCTTATGATATCCAGCAGAAAATCTGCAATATCATTATACACCTCACGGCGGTTGGTTTCGTTCACAAGCTCGTGACGTGCATTTTCGTATATCTTCATCTCAACGTCACAGCCGTTGAGGGACAGCCTGTTGAACACGCTTAGTACACCTTTACCGTAGTTTCCCACAGGGTCGGCACTGCCTGCTATAAGATAGGTAGGCAAAGTTTTCGGATAGGTGGAGAACCACTTTTCGTTTGAAACATACCACAAAAGCTTTGCAAGATTTTCAAAGCCGTTTAGGGTGAAAATAAAGTTGCATTTAGGGTCTTTTTCGTAGGTGGAAACTATTTCAGGGTCACGGGATATCCAATCATATTCGCTGACCTTATCGGTAATTTTTCTTGTATAAGCACCGAAAGCAAGCTTATTTACAGCGTTGCTCCTGTATTTGTCGCCATGAATAATTTTCAAACTGTCAACAAGGGTGAGCAAAGCAGGGATACCCTCCATGCCGCCGCTTGTTCCACAGAAGATAGCCGCTGTGAGGTTTCTGCCATGCTTGGTGACAAAAGCTCTTGCAAGGAAGCTTCCCATGCTGTGGCCGAGAAGAAAGTACGGCTTGTCAGGGTAATTGTGTTTCATCATTTTTGTGAGAGTATACATATCCTCGACAGCGTTTTCCCAGCCATGTTCAGGGGAGAAGTAGCCAAGCTCGGAGCTGTCGTTCACACTGTCGCCATGACCGAGGTGGTCGTTTCCGCATACTGCGAAGCCTAAGCCTGTGAGGAACTCAGCGAGGTCGTCATAACGTCTGAAATATTCGCACATACCGTGGGATATCTGAACGACACCTCTTACTGTGCCGATAGGGAAACGAACGTAATATGCGATCTTATGAAGTCCGTCAGAGGACGGATAGTAGCTTTTGAAATGAGTACAATTCATAGAAATTTACCTCCTTAGGGTTATGATTTCGTGCAATTTTACTTATCAATAGTATAGCACTTTTTGGTGGAATAATCAAGGGGAAGTTTTTTGAGTGAGGAGCGGAGTTTAAGTGAGGAGTGAGAAGTGAGGAGTGAGGAATGAGGAGTGAGGAATGAGGAATGAGCATAGCAGACCAAAGTAAATTGCAAGCATAAAGTAAAATAAAGCACCGAGCGAAGCGAGAGATAAAGCGCACGCTCAAGCCCGGCGCTAGAGGGCTTGTGGGGTCTAGGGGCAAAGCCCCTAGCGGAGTATGAGGCAGAGCCTC